>Ga0213858_10000285_pt1 | contig 24654 bp, 41 predicted proteins | sample PICome_FD_160122 | JGI IMG/M metagenome (GOLD analysis project Ga0213858, IMG submission 160122) | Coastal seawater microbial communities near Pivers Island, North Carolina, United States - PICO245 | ecosystem: Environmental > Aquatic > Marine > Coastal | place: USA: North Carolina | collected... | reverse complement strand
CAGTGAAGTTGCAGCCGAACCACAAACTGCAGAAGAAGCTAGCGTTGTTGATAACACAGTGGCAGCACAACAAAGAGTTCAAAACTTACAGAACTTAGGAGTGTCAAATGATTCGCAAGATATTATGGACGCATTTCAAGAAGTTCTTAAGCAGTCTGACGGAGACATTAGGTCATCCATCAAAGCTAAATTACAAATGATGGAAGGCGTTAAAAGACAAGAACAAAAGTAAGTTAGGAGATAACAAAAATGGCAGCATTAGGTTCAGCCAACCCAATTTACTCTAAGTACATCAACAACTTTGCTGGTGAATTATTTAGAGTTGGTGGTCAAAGAACACCTTTTACAGCTGCTGTAGGCGGAATGTCAGGTGGTGGAAAAGTTTTACAATCTACCTTTTGGCAATTCCAAACTGCTGACACAGCATCCATTACTTCAGCTCCAACAGTTGGAACTGAAGGTGGACAACCTACAGAATATCTTGGAAGAGATAGAGTATCATACACAGCTGTTACTCAGATTTTCCAAAAAGGTGTCAAAATGTCATACACAGCTATGGCAGCTACTAACCACCAAAATGTATTTGATGTTAGTGCCAATGCCTTCAACTTTTCAGATGGAAACGCAGGAAACACTGCTGGTGATAAACTAGCATTGTTTGGCGGTTCCCCAATTACTGATGAGTTTGCAGAGCAAATGGAACTTGCATTAGACAAAGTAGCAAAAGAAGTAGAGTGGTTTGCTATTAACGGTACCTACAATGATGGTACTGCAGCAGACTTCGCAGGTACAGACGATAGACAAATGAGAGGTCTCTTGGCACACTGTGCTTTAACTGGCGGTAATACATATTACAATGATACCAACGGTGACGGTACAGGTACAGACCAAGTACTTCACTGGGATACTATAGCTGGTGCATTGAAAACACTATATGATGCAAAAGCAGCTATGAAACAACCAGTATTGTTAATCAACCCTGCACAATTACTTTCTTTAAATAAAGAATTAATTAATCCAACAGTTTCAGGTGTTATTACACCAGCAATCCTACCAAGGGATAGAAACGTTGGAGGTGTTGATATTGATACAGTTATCACACCATTTGGCAACATCGGTTTGATGGTGCTAGACCCTGATATCTTGCCTGATAACAAGGCATTTATTGTGGACCTTGCATTCGTCTCACCTGTGTTTACAAACATTCCTGGTAAAGGAACTGTGTTTGTACGTGACATAGACCAAGATGACTATGCACGTGTTGCTAAAGCAGTTTATATGGAAATGGGATTTGACTTCGGTCCACCTCAAAACCATTGCTTGATTAGCGACATTACACCTGCTTAATAGTAGGTAACGTTTACAAGATTAGGGGGGAACTCCACCTTCCTCCCTTTTCTTGTGCTATAGTAAGGAAGATATGATAAGAACAATTGGTAAACCAGCTTTAATAGATGTATCAGAAGATGCAAGTAATTCAGTAGCAGTTAAATCAGATGGTCTTTTACTTTGCGGTATTGCATTTCCTGCATCTATGACAGGTGCTAATGTAAGTTTTGACTTTTCTTTTGATGGAACTAACTGGATAGATGTAGTAGAAACAGATGGAACAGAAGTTTCATATGTAGTTACTGCAGGAGATGTTGTAAGAGTAGACCCTAGTGGTTGGGCATTTGCTTCATCAGGTTATCTAAGAATAACTTCTGATGGTACTGAAGTAGCTGATAGAAACATCACATTAATATTTAGAACAAGTTAGGAGAGCCAATGAGCAATATTGGTAATCTCGTAGATAGAGTTTTTAGAGAATATCTAGAACCTATGGATGATGTAAATAGTTATACTTACATCTCAGGTGCTATTAGTAATGATGTAAACGAAGATGGCAATCCAATACAAACTACACTTTCTTTTGAAGGCAATATGCTATCTACTGAAGAAGAAGATGCATTAGATGCTGGAACAATTATTGAAGTTGGTAGAGAACTTATGTATTGTAAATCTCTTAATGCTGTTACTAATGAAATAACAGTACAGAGAGCAGTAAGAGGTACATCTTTACAACAACATAGTGCTGGAGATACATTAAAAATTTCTCCTGTTTTTCCTAGACAAAATGTTTATGATGCAGTAGTAGACCAAATAGAAACTTTGTATCCAACATTATTTGCAGTAGAAACTTTAACTGTTACAAATAAAGAAGGGTATACAATTCTTGGTAGCTATGATACACCTGGTACTTATAACTATTTAGTAGCACCCATTAAAGCTATATCACAATACACTCAATGGGATGGTAATGCAGATAGCACATCAGTACAATGGCGTGGTGTTTCAGTAGAGTTAGTAGACTTACCTAATCCTTATACATACAATGATGAAAATGGAGTAGAAAGAACTATAACTTATAATGCTGGTCCAAATGTTGTACACGCATTACAAACATATGGTATATCTAGTGGATTTCAAGTACACGTAACATTTAAGAAAAAGTTTTTAGACAAAGATAGTTATACATATTCAGGTGATATTGAGAATACAACTCTAACTTCTATAGGATTGCAAACAGAATATGAGCCAATTATTATGGCTGGTGCTGCTGCACAAATGTTAGCTGGTAGAGATATTCCTACTGCAACAACAAGTTATATTACAGACCAAATGGCTGTACAAAACTTTCCTGTTAACTCCGCTTCAAATATTCGTAATAGTTTATTGCAATATAAGCAACAACTTATGCAACAAGCTAGAAAAGATTTAAGAGCTAGATATCCTGAACCAGTAACTATAAACAGTATTGCCTATCCAAGTTCATAATGGTCAGGATAGCTAATACCCTAAGCGTCAGAAATCCTAAAAGATACGGATACGATATAAGAATTAATACAAACTTATATCGTAGTGCTATAGGACCTGGTAGAGAAATGACTATACAATCATCAGATGTTGAAGATGGTCAAATAAATGTTAAACAAAACCCTGAAGATTTTACATCTAACTTAGGTCGTATATATTCAAGAAATAATTTTAAAGGTGGACAAGGATTAGATACTGCACATAGAGCTAATGGTACTCCAAATGATGTAACTAGATTTTGGGATAGTAAAGGTGTTGATGTATTTCACGGTGATGATGAAGTATCTTATCACATACACTTGTTGCATAGTACAACAGAAAAAACTTCTGCACTTACATTAACTGGTACTAACAATTATTTAGTAAGAACAAAAGATGGAGCTAATGAATACTTGTGGTTAGTAGATGATACTAAAGTTTATACAAGTAGTGACGGTGGAGATAACTGGTCACTATCGTTAACTGCATCTTATGTTATTACAGGAATAGCACCATTTGGTAAACAACTATTTGTTACTGCTGGTTCAGGAACTAACTTAGAGTTACAACATTATGATGGTTCTACTTGGTCTATAGAAAGTTTAGGTTCTACTCTTACAGGTTTTTTAAATGGTGTGTTTATAGAAAAAGGTTATTTATTTATATCAGGAGAAACTTCTGATGGTATTCACTACTTGTGGTGGGCAGACCCAGTTTCTAAAAATTACAATAACCAATTAGTAACAGGTGGTAGTCAAGTAATAGTTTCAGGTGAAACAGATTTATTTACTAGTATGGTAGATGCAGGTTCAGTAATACTTGCTGCTAATGAAAGTGGAAATATATATTCTATTAAAGATGTAGCTGGTACTCCAGAGCTTAAAGGACAAACAGAGATACCATTTGAAGAAGTACATACAATAGCTGCTGCAGAAGGCATAGTATTTTTTGGTACAAAAGAATTTACAAGAAATGTAGGTAGATTATATCGTGCTGATTTAGTAGTAGCTGATGACTTGTATGTACTAGCTAATAGACAATTAGTTAAAGAATGGGTAGTAGATAGTGTAGATACAACACCACATTCTATGTTTGTATCTAGAGATAGTGTTTATGTAGGAATAGAAGAAGATGGAAGTAAGTCTTATTTGTGGAGATATTACTTACCTACTGGAGGTTTAGCTAGAGATTTAGAATTTGATGCTGGTGGATTTGTATACGGTGTAACACAAAGCAGTGGTAAATTTGTAGCTTCAGTTTCAGGTGCAGGTGTTTATAAAGAAACAGATAACTATGTAAGTACAGGTTACTTAATAATGTCTGCAGCAGATTTTTATACAGCAGAGCATAAACAGTTTATTGGTGCAGAGGTTAGCACTTTCACCCTGCCTGGTGGAACAAGTGTAGATTTAAGATACTCTACTAAGTTTGAAGCACTAGATGACCCTGATGATAGTTCTTTTACTAGAGCTTTACTACAAGCATCTGGCTATGGTGATGAAGAAAAACAGATACAGGAAGTATCTAGGTACATAGTAGGTAAAGTTATTATTAATAGTAATGAAACTAATACAGCTACACCACAAGTTAAATCAATACAGTTTCGTGCATTGGCTAGACCAGAGCTAGTAGTAGCACAAATACCAATAAATATTTCAGATAGAGTTGAAAGACCTAATAGAAAACCTATAAAGGTTAAAGGTTTAGGTGATACTTTATACTCATCATTAAGAAATCTAGAAGGTAGTTCAGTAACTTTAGAAATATATTCTCCTTCAGAAGTTATTAAAGGTGTTGTAGAAAGAATAAGTTATCCAATACAATCTAACCCTGAAAGAGGAAGTGTGTTACAATATGCTATAATAACTGTCAGAGGAACAAGACAACCAGTGATTAGTGATATAACATCTATACACACTCCTGGTATTGCAGCCTTTGGTATAATGAGATACGGAGCATAATGGCAGATAGAGCTACACAAATAGTAAATTTTTATGAAAGCACACTAGCTTCTAGTTTGATTGGTGCTAGTGGAGTAGGAACAACATTATCACAAGCACCTTCTGCTGGTGGTGTTAGTACAATTAGTGCAACATTAGCAGATGAAGATACTTGGTATTATCTTGTAGTTGACCCTGATACATCAGGTTCAAGAGAAGTTATAGTTATTAAAGAAAGTTCAGGAACTACAGTTACTAATGTAGGTAGAGATGTTGAAGGAAGATATGCAGCTTCAAGTTTACCTGAGCATACATCAGGTACTACAGTTAGAATGGCTGTATTAGCTGAGCATATAGATGACCAAAATGATAGAGTAGCTACAAATATTACATCATTAACAACAGCTATATCAGATTTTAATACAGATGGTGCTGCAGCTATAGCAGCTATTAATGCATCATCAGCAGATGCAATGATGGAAAATGCTACTGATGGTACTTCAATTACAGTAGATAACGAAAATGATTATATTTTAGTTTACGATAATGACACTACTACAGCTAAACAAGTTAATTTAAGTCAGCTTAATTTAGGTGCAAGTGTAGGTTTAGTTTTAGCATTGGGAGGATAATATGAGTATGCTTCTTATGCTTAAAGAAGGTGGAAGTCTAGGAATAGACACTATTGGTAATAAACCTATTGATGAAGATATAGATTTGTTACCTGATGCTGGTGGTGGAACTCTTAGTTATGCACTAAGAATAAGTTACGAAGGTCTTTCAGTAACAAGCGTGACACAGACAAGTGTCCGTGCTATAGTGATGGGAGATAATTAATTAATTAATTGGAGATAAAATGGCAGAAACATTTGTAAATAAAACTGTAGCTTTAGGAGATACTGCTGATGTATCAGTATATAGTCCTTCAGGTGCTACAGCTATTATTATACATTGTCAAGTAGCTAATGTAGATGGCACAAGTGCAGCAGATTTAAATGTAGATTTGTATGATACTTCAGCTACAACAGCAGCAGCAGTTGTTTCAACTCTTTCAGTACCTGCTGATAGTGCAGTTAATCCTATTGGAGGAAAACTTGTACTTGAAGATGGAGATGAATTAAGAGCTTGGGCTTCAGCAACAAGCAGCTTAGAATTAACACTTGGCGTATTAGAAATTACATAGGAGAGTAAATGGCTAAACCTAAATATGGTATTATAGGTAACCCACCTTCAGATACAGGTACACTTTCAGGTGTATTTAATTTAGATGAACAAAAAAATTTAATTGATGATGATGAATGGTCAGCAAAATTTGACATTACTTGCTTAGCAATAGGCGGTGGTGGCGGTGGTGCAGGCGGCACTGGTTCAGGTGGTGGTGCAGGAGGATATAGAGAAGGAACTGTAACACTTAAAAGAAATCAAGAATACACTATTACTGTTGGTGCAGGTGGTGGTGGAGGAGGAACTTATGGTCGTGGTGGTATGGCAGGAAGTCCTAGTGGAATAAGCAATGCTACTACAGGAGAAAGAGTTTTTATAGCATCAGGTGGTGGCTCAGCACAAGGTGGTGAAGGTGGCTCTGGAGGTGGTAGTTCTGGAGTTGGAAATGCAGGTTTTTATATACCATCAGAAGGCAATAATGGAGGTTCAGGTCTAGGTGGTGGAGGTGGTGCAGGTGCTGTAGGTAATAATCAATCAGGTACATCTTGCGGTTCAGGTGGTTCAGGTACATCTTCATCAATAGATGGTTCAGCTACTACTAGAGGTGGTGGTGGAGGTTCAGGTGCTTATTATAGAATTTATGCACCAGGTCAACAATTTGCAGGTGGCGGTGGTTCTGGCGGTGGAGGTTCAGGCAATCGTGGTGAAGGAACTGGTGGCGGTGGGTCAGGAAACACTGGCGGAGGCGGTGGTGGAACTGGTCACGCTAATGCAGGTGGTTATCACTATGGTGGTAGTGGAGGTTCAGGTATAGTTATTATTAGAACACTTGAAACTGCAACAGCTACTACAGGAACAGTTGCTACTGGAACTGATGGAGATTACAACTGGTACAGATTTACATCTTCAGGAAGTATTACATTCTAATGGCACACTTTGCACACATAGATGAAGCTAATATAGTTGATGAAGTATTAGTTATTGGTAATGAAATTATTGACCCTGAAAATACAGGTACAGAAGATGAACAATTAGGTAAAGATTTTATTCAAAATGTATTACATAAATCAGGCACTTGGTTACAAACTTCTTACAATAATAATTTTCGTAATAAATTTGCTGCAATAGGAGATACTTACAATGCTGAAACAAATGAGTTTTTACCTCCTAAACCATACGCTAGTTATGTATGGAATGATACAGATAAAGATTGGGATGCACCAATAACTTATCCATTAGATGGATTAGTAGATAGTGATTATCCTACAGGTTATCCTGAAGAATTTGTTACAGCATGTGAAGCAGATACATCTGCAGTATACTATTATGAATGGAGAGAAGAAGAATATCAAGCTGACAATACAACTGGTTGGTTTTTGGTAAGACAGCAATTTACTTAAAATAAAAAAAGGTGGAATGTGAAAAAAAATAATACAGAAATTATATTCGTATCTGAATATGATGGTTTTGATAACATAAAAGAATTTAGACCTTATCCTGCTACAGAGTATATGCCTGAATGGTTTAGAAATATGCCTGCAGAAGTTAAGTTACCTGCTGAAAGTTTTTCTGTAGATGGATATATAAGAAAAAAGATACCTAACATTCGTACTGCTAAATTATGTCCAAGTTTTGTAGACATATATAATGAAGGTTTTGTTCTACCTGCACCTTGTGATATATGGTTAAGAGTAGAAGAAGATGGAACTTGGGAATACAGATTGTCTAATCCATTGTTTAGTATGGAGGACCATGGCAATCATCAATATGTATACCATCACAAAGGAAATGTAAAACATGTTTTTAAATTAACTTACCCTTATAACATAATTGTTCCTGATGGTTACAGTGTTAGACAAGTACCTATGTTTTATGATTACAATCCTGATTGGCATTTAGCTTATGGTGTATTTGAAGCAGATAAAATGCCTGAAATATCAGTACAAATATTGTATACATCAAAAGAAAATGAAGTTGTTATAAAAGCAGGAACTCCATTAGGTTATTATATTCCTTTTAAAAGAGAAAGTTATTCAATGTCTATAGGAGATTATAACCAATACAGAACTAAAATATTAGAAGGGTGGCACAGGGGTGTGTCTAGTTTTAAAAATGCTAGTAGAAAATTTTTATCTGATAAAAATTATTCTAGAGATAAAAGACAAGAAAGTTATAGAGATGCTAGGAAACAAAAATAAAAAACCTTTTATAAAATTTAGTTCACCTATACCAGGAATTATTGATAGCGAAATAGTACAACCTAAACCTGCAAGTGAGTTTATACCAGATGGTTGGAAAGGCGTACCAAGTAAAATGCAACCACCATTTCCTGATGAAAATGATATGTATAAATACTTAGGTAATAACTCTATGAAAAGAACAGCAAAGACTTGTCCTAGTTTTGTTGATGTATTTAATACTGGATATGTTATTCCTGCACCCTGTGATATATATTTAAGATACAACAAAGAACAAGATGTGTATCATTTTGAAACAGCTATACCTGATATACCTATAGTTATACATTCACAACAACAATATCTTGCACATTTAAAAAATCCACAACATGAATTTATATTTAAATTAGATAATGTTTGGTGTATAGAAACACCTAAAGGTTACAGCATACAACAACTTCCAATGTTTTGGCATCATAATCCTGATTGGGAAACAGCTTATGGCATACTACACACAGACCAATTTCATCAATTAAACATACAACTTATGTTAAAAAAAGGTGTATTTGAAACACTTATTAAACAAGGAGAACCTTTATGTTATGTTATACCTTACAAGAGAGAAGAATATGATTTACAGTTAGTAGAGTTTGATATTAAAAAATTAGTTACCGCAGATTTTAATAATTTAGGAACATTTGCAGGAACAGCGTATCGTAAATTCTTTAACAAAAATAATAATGATTAATAGTTCTTGGAAAAAATATACAGGATATCAATCATGTACTTGTGGGCTTAGTTATAAACAATGGAGAGTGTTTATATATTGTTCAAACAACAACTGCACAAAGTTTGGAAAGATGATTAGTTTACATAGAATAAATCAACCTAATGTTTTTTCTGATTTCTTTAAAGAACATAGAGGATTACCCATTGAAAATTAAATTTGTAGCAGTAGAACCTAAATGGTTAGAGATGCAACCACCTCCTAAACCTGCATCACTATATAAACCTGATTGGTATAAAGATACGCCTTTATATTCTCCTGGAAATAAATTTCAATTTACAGAAGAAAATAAAAATATGACATTTAAAAAATGTTTACCATTCATAGATGGAATAAATGCAGGATATATATTAGAAACAAGAAAAGATATATTTGTACAAAGTAACAGCACAGATGATAGTAATAATTTTGATTTAGTTTGGAACTCTGATGAGTTGGTAGTAGGAATACATCATTCTAATACAAGACTTATGCAACCACCTGAAGGCTATCATTCACAAGTAGTAACTTATATATGGAACTATATTGTTAAAACTCCTAAAGGATATTCTACTTTATTCTGTGAACCATTTGCATATCCTAATGGAGTGTTTAAAGCTATACCTGCAGTAGTAGATACTGATGCTAAAGCATTAAACTTTCATTTGTCTTTACATTTTAAAAAAGGATTTACAGGTGTAATACCTAAAGGAACTCCAATAGTACAAATGATACCCTTTAAAAGAGATAATTGGAAACATGAAGTATCTACATTAAAACTAGGTGAACATGAAATAATGCAAGAAACTACATTTAATGCAACTATATTTAACAACTACAGAAACCTAACTTGGTCCAAAAAAGATTATAAATGAATGTATATCCTAAGTTAGGTAAAACAAAAGTAGGTTATTTTTATATACCTGATAATCAACATTTTCATCCTTCATTAAAACAACCTTTTAAAAAAATAAATAGAAATGATTTTGGTTGTCCTGCAGTAGGTGGATTATATAACAGAATGTATTCTATAAATAGTCTTGCATCAGTAGAAGTAGAGTTTGGTATGAAAGATGGAGAACCTTATTATAAATATCAAATAGATAAATCAGTTCATGCAGTTACAGGATTGATGCACGATTTTTTAACTGATAAATTACAAGTGTTATCTAGTAACAAAGGTACTTGTGTACTACAATTTGCTACACCAATTATTTTTGTTACTGATGATAAAGAATTAGAACTTACATTATTGCAACCACAGCACAATATAGATATAGATAATGCAATATTTGTAAATGGTGGTATGTATCCTTATGGTTGGTTAAGAGCAATTAATGCAGCTTATGTACAAGAAGATAAAACTAAACCTGCAAAAATAATATTTGATGTTAATAAAGATATGTACTCAATACTATTTAATAAACAAGTTTCTTTAAAAGAAATAGAACCAACTGAAAAGATATTGAAGTATATGCAATATACAGATAGGTCAATTAATTATCACACCAATATTAAAAAGATATTTCCTAAAGTTTTTAAACAACGACCTAAGCGTATGTTATAATCTTGCTTATGGATTTTATAATAGGTTTCTTAATAGGGTATTTTTTAAAAGAAATTAGTTCTTATATTAAAAGATTAGCTACACCAAATGACTGGGATAAAGAATGGGATTGGATAGAACCTATTCAGGAAGATGACCTACCATAATGTCTAACGAAAAATATAGTAATGGCTTTACCCAGAAGGAATTAAATATAATGATATTAGAAAAGTTAGACAAAATAGAAAATCAATTAGATACTAAATTAGATAAATCAGAGTTTCATAAGATACTAGGATTAGTAGGAACAGTAGCTGTAGTTATTGCAGCGTTTATAATGTAACTATGTGTACGGTAAAACAAAAGGAAGATGGTTCATTTGTGCAGATATGTAACTGCAAATATGGAAGTGATAACTGTGAAAATAATAAGTAGAAAAATGTGGGGTGCTAAACCTGCAAAGACAAAGTATTCTAAGTTAGGAGAAGTAAAAGGTTTAGTAGTTCATTGGTCTGCTTATCCAGTAGCAGTAGGAAACCAAGCAGAGATAGACCAAGTAGTTAAGATACAAAAGCTACATCAAAAAGACAGAGGTTGGAATGATGTAGCTTATAATTTTTTAGTAGGAGATACAGGACAAATATATGAAGGAAGAGGTTGGGGAAACAGAAGTGCAGCACAAGGTGGTAATAGTAGGCAAGAAATTAATTACAACAACAAGCATTATATTGCTGTGTGTTGGCTTGGTGGCTCCAACCCTACCGACAAACCTTCTGCTGAAGCTCTTGCCTCCATTAAAGGATTAGCTGAAATAGTTGGTGGAGAACTTAAAGCTCATTCAGATTTTAAGCAAACTGATTGTCCAGGAGATGCAACTAGACAATGGATTATAGAAAAAAATGCTACACCTGTTAGCACAATCAGTAATGAAAGTCCACCTGATGTATATGTTCCTTTAAAATATGAAAAGAAATTAGATATAATTATTGCTAAACTAGAGAACATTGAAAATAAATTAAGGTTAGGGAGACTAATAAAATGAGTGAAGAATATAAAGACTTATTAGAGAGATGCCTTTGGACATTTGTTGAAACATTTGCTTCTACATTAGTAATCACACCAGCATTAGGTGTTGATATTAGTACATTAGAAGTTGCTGCTTTAGCTGGTGGTGCTGCAGTACTATCAGTATTAAAAACTTTTGCTAAGAATAAAGTATCGCCTACTCCAAAGAAAGCAAGTAAGTAGTTTCAATAGCAAAGCCGAGGGTGTTATCCTTTCTACCTCGGCTCTTGCTTATATACGGTTATTAATGTTCACCATAGTAATCTGATACTTCCCATTGTTTCTGACAAGTATGACAAGCTACTAGGTCTTCATCTTTATCACCATTACGCCACCCTGTTGATAGCTTATTGCCACATCTTTTACACATTAGAAAGGTGCTTCGCCTTCCTTAACATCATCTAATGATTTAGCTTTAGGCATAAATATACCATTCTGTACACCTGCATAGTCATTCCAAGACTTAGGAGTAATTTTATTATCTACCCACCAAGACTTAGAAAATACTTTACCATCTACAGTATCTCCTGCTGTACACTTAGATGCCATAATACATCTAAAGTCTGGTGACTTATCTGATTTCTTTTCAGCTACAGGTACATACTTAACTGCACCACCACAAGGACACCATAACCCTATATCATCTATAGCTAACTCACCTGTTGGATGGTTTCTTTCTTTAACGCTATATCCTGCATCAGTCAGTTCCTTAATAGGACCCTTAGCAGGAGATGGAGTAGTAGATGAGGCGGCTACTACTCCCTCCTTTGGTGCTGGTTTATTGGTTGCACTCTGCGTGCTTGAGCCACTTGACTTTTTCATTTCTTCTTTACTAGGTCTAGCTTTATCAGAACCTTGATATTTCCAGTTAGCTAATGCTCTACCTATAGCAGAGGTTTCGCAGTTTTCTAACCAAGCCTCGTTATTAGCAAAGCCACCTTGACCTTTGTATTCTTGTGCATACCCTGTACTTACAGGTCTTTCATCTTCTTCATTCTTATATACCTCACACCCTATAACAACCATATGTCCATCTTCACTTATGTTGCTAATGAATGTAGCAATCCTACCATTAGGATTATCAGACCAAAACTTTTTTAGCCTGTCTTCTACTGTTTCGTAGTTATCTAAATTAAACGCCATTAACGCCTCCTTCTTGTATCTTATATACTAGCTTCGTTAGTATTTAATGTGAACATTTTCTCTTTATATTTCCTGCACATAGGGTTAACACATTTAAGAAAACCCTTGTGTGCATATAAAGGACTACCACAACTCATACATATGTGTGACATATTACTCCTCTAGGTTTACTAAATACTCAGCAGTAACCCCCTTGTTAGGTTTTACAAATAGACAGTGCTGTGATGGTCTACCCATACTAGCTAACTGTTCTAGTGCATAACCATTGTGGCTCTCAGTGCTACCATTAACCCACACTCTTGTATCATTTATGTACAAGTTTGTTGGTGTGTGGTAGTGACCACATACTGCGTGAGTAAAGTCTTCCATTAAGTTATTAGCTGCTAGAGATTTCCAACCTAAGATTTTTTTATTGTATCCATAGAAAGGTAATCCCATACTGCCTCTAATGTTATCTCCGTGAAAGCAAAGAAACTTTGCTTTCTTGCCTAAGTCTGCTACTAGGTACCAAGTCTTGTCAGGTACTATAAACTTAATTCGCTTTTCATTAGCAAACATAGTCTCTAATATTTTTCCTAACATACGGTCAGCATTACTTTCAGGGTTGTAGTCTCTTCTTGACCTACCCCCTAAAGCACCGTGATTACCTATTACCCAATAGACTTCTACTTCTTCAAAGTCTGTTAGTAATGTACTAAAGAATTTATAAAGTATTCGTGGACCATCAACAGTAACTTGCTTATATAAGGAACTGTCAATTTCGTGGGCTTGTCCTGGGAATATGAGTTCACCCTCCACGATATCGCCAAGACAAAGAACTGCACACTTCTTAATAGTATGGCTTGCTCTCTGTATGCGTGCTAATTTAATTATCTTTTCTGCATATCTAACAACTCTTTCTTCAGCTATTTCACTGTTGTAAGTAGGTGTTTTTTTTGCAAGCTGTATATCACTAAGTAAGGGAACACATATTTCTTCTCCTTTTCCCTTTGTTTTAGGTGGTGCTTTAACTTTCGGTATGTCAAGCATTGAGATACCATCTCTTGCACCTGTATATACTGCTTCAACTAAGTCAGCTTTCTTATCTTTTAACTTATCAATCTGCTTTAGCAAGCGTTGATTAGTACGCTTAAGGTCTTTTATCTGTTCGCTTTCTGCTTCAGCTAAAAGTTTTGCTAATTCTTTATTCATTAGCTAAACCCTGTAACCATACTGAAACTCTACTTCTAGAGATTTCAAAACCAAACTCATCGTTCAGTATTCTAACTATGTTACTAGGTATAGGTCGCTTACCTTCTGCAACCATATCTTTTATTCCATTAAGGAAAGGCTCAGCTTCTTTAGGTACTCTTTCATACCAAGCAGAAACTCCACCTCTGTTCTTTTCTAGTGCTTTTTCAAGCAATTTGTTTATGTCTATGTTCGTACTCATATTCATATGCTAGCACACAATATTGATTATGCATATGCATAAGAGAAAAAAAATAAAATGCTTATGCATATGCATAATAAATAAAAAAAGGGGGGGAAGGTAGTAGGGTAACGAAAGGACAAACCCCTACCACCTTCATAATAAATATCCTATAGCCTAAGCAGGAATAGAGACTAACTACTTAGGCTACGAGATACTTACTTAGTACCTAATTGTTTGGATAATTTCTTTACTTGTTCTACTACACGAATAGGTATTATGTTATGTCTTCTCATAAACCTAGCAATCTCATCTCTCTTTTCTTTGCTTAGATTTATTGCAGTACCACTTTCATTTACACCTACTACTTGTTGGTCGCTTACCCATATACGAGGTTCTGGTTGTTGTGCTAGCCACTTTAGACCATCTAAATCTACTGAGTTAGCACCATACTCTTCTAGGTCTCGTATAGCGTGAGTATCAATACGACCATCTTTAGCGATAATCTTTATCATACCATCGTAGCCATCTATCTTACTGTTGTATCCTACATAGCCAGCTATGTTAGATGCAGGTAGATAGTCAATAATTTCTCGTATGTCTTCCTCATAAAAAGCCATAGAGCCACTACAATCTATCATCATTGAGCCACCTGCTACTGTAGTCTTATTTGCAAAGACTTTCTTGTCAGTAGTCATACGATGCATATGTTTAGGAACAACACCTCTATCACTATTACGCTTAGCAATTTCTCTAACTGCTTTGTGTATAGTATTAGTAGGTGTGAATTTGAATATCTTAGCTACTCCGTGCATACCAGAAGTGTCGCCACTCCAGTAATTAATGAAGTGTCTTTCATATTGTTGCTCACTATCGTCCATAATTTGTTTAGCAAGTTCATCATCAATTCCTTCTGGTAATGTAATACCATCAAAGTCCTCAGCAATACTATCCATTTCTTCTAGTTGTGCTAGGTATTCCTCGCCATCTAGTTTAATAGTGCCTTCAGAAGTAAGCATCTTTGTTAATCGCATACTACTTCTTACTGCTTCAAATGGATTAGAAAGCATTCTTACTAGTTTATTAACTCTTCTTCTAATAGAAGAAGTAGTTATTTTCCTATGACGCCAATGGTTTTCATCTCTATCGTAATACATAGAACCACGAAAACTTGTCCAAGTAATGTAAGACTGTGCTTCGTAAATACCAAAGAACAATGAGTTCAGTATGTTATATACTCTAGAACAATCTTGGTCTACTATCATAGTAGGTACCTTACTACCTACAGGGTATCTCATTTCTAGTATTGACTTAATGTATGACTTAGCATCTTCGTAGTCTATAAGTCTAGCTTGTCCTGCAAAAGCAGTTTTCTTAACATAATACTTATATACTTCTAATATGCTTTCATCAGCAAGTATTTTCTTAATTACCTCTTTGGCTATCAAGTCTGATTGTTCTTGCCTCATCATACCTAATGTGTTGTACATAAGAGACATAAACTTTCTTTCGTTTTTAGTTAGTTCTCTTACTCCTTCTACATCGGTTAAGTATTTGTCATACTCCCAGTAGTCTCTATAACCCAATGACTTTGCTATCTTATTAGCTCTTCTCTTAGCACTTTCTCTATGATACTTGTTAGCAAATAAGAACTGTGCTATGTGTAATATGTCTAGTTCCTTAGTACGAAACTTCATATCTCTAAACAACTTCATCTTTGTTATTGCAGTATTAAGCAATACCTGTTCGTTGTATTCATTAGCACATTGGTAATAAGGAAGTATCAATTCGTTTCTGCTAGTAGGTACTAAGCTAGTACCTCTACGAACTCTAAACTTTCTAACCTTATCACCACGCAAAGAAAGATTTACTAATGTAGGTGGAACATAACCACCTACATTTGTAGCACTTTTTCTAAATAAGTTATTCATCACTATCTGTTAGTGCATCAATAATATCAGCACAGTTATCAGTGAATACTACACTAGCAGCAGTAGATAACTCACAACCTTTGTCTAGTAGTTCTGCAAATGCAGACCACTTACGAACTGAGAAGTTGCCTTCGTTATAGTCTTGATATACTGACTGTAATTTCTTAGGCAGACTTTCCAACGCAGATGGGTGTACTTCGTTAATGGCTAGATTAACTGGGAACCTATCTCTAAGTGCATCAGGTAAGTCAGCAGGAACTCCGTTCATAGTTGCTACAACTTGGAACCCTTCCTTAGGTCTAACAGTTTCCTTGTCCTTGTTTGGTAGTGTGAACTTCGCAAACTTAGGGTCATCTAGCAAAGCGTGTAAGAAAGTCATAACATCTACACCAGCGTGGTCTATCTCGTTAATGACTAGTCTTGCACCTTCTTTCCAAGCACGAACACCTACGCCATCAAGCCACTCAAAGCCACCATTGTCAGTTGCTACATAGTGACCCATAAGTTCTGCTGCCGTACTATCGTGTGTAAGTGTAATGTTATACACTTCTTGATTTTCTTTTAGTCCAAGAGTATTTGCTTGAAAGGTTTTACCTGTACCAGGTATACCGAACAACAATATTCTTGGTGTATAAGGAATTACTTCTGCAAGTAATTTCCAAATGTGTCCTTCTTTCATATTATTCTTCCTCTCTATTATCAGCTAACATCTTTTCTACATCTTGTATAAAGTTTGTAGTTAGCTCTTCTGCTTGTACATTGTTCCATACTTCCATAACATCATCAGTTATGTTTTGTACTGCAGGTACTTCTGGTAGCATATCAAATGCTTCCTTAGGTATATCTACAATAACTGTATGGGAACCTTCATTGTCTTTCATCAGCACCACTTCCCATATGGTACGATAGTGCATATCTGTAGGCACACCTTCCTTATGGTAATGAGGCATTGACATCTTTAGAAATATAGGAAACCTAGCGTCAATGCAATCTAGTTCTCCCATAGGGTTAGCAGCAAATACCCACTCTGCTAACTGTCTATTGTATTTGTTCTTAATAGCAAGTGTATTAAGATACTCAAGAATAGACTTAGTAATAGCTATATGTTGTGTTACTCGTACAGTATCCTTAGCCATTATTCCTCCTCACTTTCTTCGTTCTCGGTTACTTCTTTCAAGAACTTTTCTATATCCTTGTCTGTTACTGTTTTCTGTAGGCTTTCTATAGCCTCTTCCTTAGTAACAGTGTCGCTTGTATAACCACCTTGTACTATTGCACTAACAGTTCTAATATCACCTATGGTTATTAGCTCTGGTTCTTCGTGTACAGTAGTTACTTGTTTGTACATCTTTCCAAATGCTTTCTCATTTTCTAGTATCATTTCTAGTACTAGTTGTATGACATACGAAGCTAACATAAAGTCTGATGGTTCCTTATCGTTAGGAAACTCAGCTTTGAATAGTTGCTTGCTTTGCATAAGCACCTCATTATGTTCGCCTTCAGACATTTCTGCTATCATATTAGATGCGAATAGCATAACCCCAGTAGCAAAGTCTTTCATACGATTTTGCCATAGGTGTTTCTCTACCCACTTCATAGTTTCTATGGTATCGCTAGATGCAATATGATACTTGCCGTTCCTTCTACTAGGTTTGGTATTACCATCTTCATCTACTTCAGCAGGATAGAACATTCCTATGCCTTGCATTTCCAATTGAGTTAGTGCAGTAAGTTTAGAAAAATCTTTTAGTCCTAATCTTTCTGCGTTCTCTATCTTCTCTACCATTTGTTCAGCAAATTCGTTATACTTATCTTCACTAGGCATCTCGAATTTATCACTCATTTTTTATCCTCTCTACTACAACCACACTCGCAGTTGTAGGTTTGGTCTTGTTCAGTAGAATACTTACCCTTAAAGTCTGTTAAGCACTTTTCACATAAGGCTCTACTGTTATTCCATATTATTACTGACAAAGGTTTCCCTTCATCATCTTGTACTGGTATCTGTGCATTACAGAAATCACATATCCATAGGTCATTAGTTATTCCTGTGTCTAGTAATGTATCTATAAAGAAGACACCATCTGCTTTGCTTTGTTGTTCTCTAAATTTTATAGAGGCGAGAACACTTATCTCTCTATGTTTTATAGGGTTTTCTACTACAACCCAATCGTTAGGTTCTATATACTCACTCATCTTTCTTCTCCTCGTTTAATAGTTCTGCAACCTTACCAAAGTCAATAGCCATTATTTCCTTATCACAACGATTGCACCATACTTGCATACCATAAGTAGTCCAACCTGCTTGTTGCTTACTAAAGTCCTTAGGTGCTACACCTTTTGGTATGGTAGGTAAGCAAGTTTTACAATGAAAATAAGATACTATATCACTCTCTTTTGTACTAGGCATCTTCTATCACTACTACTTTCTTAACTGTATTCTTTCCTTCGCCATACGCTTTCATATGAAGTTGTGCCTCACGATAGGTATATCCTCTGCGTAAGCACTCCCATAGTTGCTGTATGATTTCTACTTCTTCCATTATTCTTCCTCCTCGTATGAAATAACTTCATAACAATCATTACACTCAACACTTGCGTTTCCATTGATACCATTACCATAAGTAACAACTTCTACTTCGTGTCCAATGTGGTCTTTAATAGCCATTATTCACTCTCTTCTATAGCATTCCATCTGCTAGTTACAAAGAAAGTAGGCTTATGGTCAAGCAGTTCTTTTGCAGTAGCATCAGTACTATCATCTAGCATTGATACCAGCTTGTCTATACAAGCTACTGCACTTTCCTTATCTACTTCACTAGTGAAAGTGAAGTCTATTGTAAGTACATTAGTATCTTCGTTACTTGTACTTATCATCTCGTATGGTTCTTTCATACAATATTCTCCAATCTTCTTTTACTATTCTCTTTCTTTATAGTTTGATAGCCACACTCAAAGCACTGCACAATAATATGCACACTACTCTTAACATTGCTATGTATTGCTAGCTTGGTATAAGTACCTTGCCTACAATTATCACATACCATATCTATCCTTTCATTAGCAAAGCCGTAGTTTCGGTGGTACATACAACAGGGGAAAGTATTACTCCTACTACTACGGCTTCACTCCACGTATAAGTGTCATTTTACTAACACTTGCTATATCCTCATATAGCTCGTAACACACAGTTGGTAGGAGTTCAACCTACAAAGCGACCATAATAAATTATTCGCTACACGCAATTACTACTATGTGTTACAAGCTACATACCAATGTAGCGTAGTACTCACACTGCTGATAACATTTACACATACTACTTTAGAACACAGCATAGGTGTATGAGTACTACGCTACCTACTGCGACTAGGTAGTGCAATAAGTGAAAGGCACCTAGTCAGGAATTATGAATTGCAGTAGATAGCGAGCTATATATTATTTACAAAACTCGCAACCCTGTAAGTCTGGTGCAATATTAATACCACAGCTTTTACAAAAGTTATCTATAGTTTCTAATACACTAGCTTTCGCTATAGTATTATTAGCCATATCATCTTGTCTTATAACGCTTTCATTAGCACGAATTTCTGCTAATAGTTTTAAGCCTTCTTCTATAGCAAGTCTTTCTTCTATACTGGTACGCTTTACAGGGGCTTCTAACTCCCTGCAATCGTAGCATATATAGCCACGCACTAAATTCTTGCTACAGTACTTGCATACTGAAGTCTTATCCTTAGCGTTATGAACTGGTTGTACATACTCGCGTACTCCGTTTAGGTTAGGAATACCTGTATCTACAATAGTTTTATCCTTATCGTTATATACTCTTTTGTTTCTAGGAACACTAGAGTTTCTGTATTTCTTTGCCATATATAGTCACCTGCCTTTCATAGTCTAAATATATAAGCTAAAAGAAAAGTCAAAACTTTGACTTGAGAAAAATTTAACACAACTCAGTAATATTACTTCAGTATATAGCAGGTGGATTTGACAACCCCAATGCATAACTCCAGTATGCACGCCAAGGATATATATTTAAATATATATCAAGAAAAAAAAATAAAATAAATTTTGAAATCAAGTGTAGAGAAATATAAATAGTGAGAGTATATAGAGTGACTAGATAGGAACAGATTATGGTGTATATGACTAACTAGACATAGGAAACAAATATAAAAAAAAAGTAGTAGCCGACAATTAAGCCGACTACTACTAAGTATGATACTAAGACATATAGTCTTGAACTGTACCTTTGAACCTACCATTCATAAAGGCTTTACATTCCTGTAAAGTAGGCACTTCTTCGAACCTATCGGATATCGCGTTAGTACCTATCTCTTCCATAAAAGCAGATGACATTGTGCCTGCTTTAGTAGGTTTGAAAGCCTTACGAGTAAGAACTTTGGGATATGCTTTGAACAATTCTTGCAATTGAATAACTGCCTCGTATTGTTTAAGTATCCCTAAGTTCTTGAATTTTCCCTGAGTGTCTTGCACTGCTATCATATAGCGTGTCTTACCCTCGCTTTCGGGGGAAAATTCAAAAGAGGAAGAACCTCTTAGCTTAACTAAGACATAACCCTTAGGTAAGTATTTTTTAGAAGATGGATATACTTGACATATATTTTCTTCCTCTTTTGTGTAGAACCTATGAATAGGTTTTTTTGTAGCCATAATTAATCACTTATCCTTTCATATCGATATATATAGCTAATTACCAACATACTACGATAAGTCAAGTTAAACCGCTTTATAGAAGTACTTTCCTTACTGGATGCTTAGGCGTACATTGAGAGTGCGTGTAGTACTTCTTAAAGAATTTAACTTTACTATTGTAGTAAAAGGTTATTTGTGCTTTGTACAAATGTTCTTGTTGGGGGTAATTAACTATATATATAACCCACAATAGAAAGATGATAATAAAATAAGGAAAAGCAAAACACACTATAGAAGTAGCGGTGGTGGTTGGGTTGTGGCTACTTAAGTAATGAGTGTGTTTTGTGTATGACTATATTTTATATTAGCTTTCGGTTAGCTAGTACGAATTATGTATGGTGTTTAACAAAGGGTATCGTTTCTAAGGAAAGGTAGGACAAATTAAGTAACTATATAGTATTGTCGTGTAAGTATTACATATAAGTTAGTAGATAGTACCCTATCGTACTTGCACTGTGCGTTATAGTACGCCTGTGTGTTAGAGGGGGGATTTAATGTGGCTACCCCTATATATCATTACGTAAGTAGAGAAAAGATTGCTGGTAATTTTGTGAGGAAGGAAAGTGGTGTAGGTTTGTTTACAGGCATTGTGAACAATCAAGAAGGTATAGATTGATAATCTACACCACCGTTCCTATTGTCCTATATTAGCACACTATTGCTAGTAAAGAGAAAGAAAAAAAGAACTTTTTTCTATAGTACGCTTGGAGTGTGTAGTGCGTACAGCGAACCCTGTGTCACTCCCTCCCAACCAAGTGTTTAAGTTTAGTGAACATTATGTTTGCTTTTCCTTAAAAATTAAATATGTGAAGTAATAGCCTTTAACGCTAGTTACCACCGTGTAGCTAATCGGCTTTATCCTTCTAAGTATGTTCTTTGAAACCATTCCTTATGAGCTACTGATTTCAAATGCCTATGTATAAAACTATACTACTATTATAATTTTAAGCAAGTTAAAGGAGGATAGATGTTTGATTTTAAAGAGCAACTAGCAATAGGAGAAAAAGGAGAACGATTAGTTAAGTTATTTTATGAACGACAGACTGATGATGGCTCCACTAAGTTTATAGTAAAAAAGACACGAAGAGAGGAACAATTAAAGGGTGCTGACCTATTCATAATTAATAATGAACTAGGTATGAAGTATGTAGAAGTTAAAACTGACACACAAACTAAAGATACAGGTAATGTAGCTTTAGAAATACAGATAGTACAGGATGACGGCACAATGCAGACAGGTTGTCAATTCAAGACCTTTACTGACTATATGTTTTACTGGGCTTACCCAACTAATCAACTTTATTACTGGAATCCTGAACAACTAATACCCTTTATTGTTGACTGGTTGAGGGAAGATAAATACAGGATTATAGAGGCTGAAAATAAAAATTTTTTTTCACGCAACTTAATCGTGCCTGTGGATGACCTGCTCGCGACTGGCGTAGTACGCACTATCAATTTGAGTTTTCATATTTTGCAAGAGGTAGAAGAGGGTAAGGAGGCAAACCCTGCCTCTACCTCATAATATAGTATAATAAACAGATGGCTAAATACACAACTTGTAAAAGTTGTAGAAGACCTTTAGAAGTAGTAGAATTTATAAAAAAATGTACTAATCTTGGTTGTATAGAATATAACAAGCAAGTAGGAGTTAAAATTGTACGGAAAAAAAATGTCGAAGAAGAAGAGTAAAAAATCTTATGGCAAAAAGAAAAAAAAGTAAAAACATATTTGAAAATCCTAATATTTTAAAATCTTGGGGTATGGACCTGGTAGAGAACTGTGGTAGTATGATTACACAAACTCCACCTAATATGGAAAATTTAGATAAATTAATTAAAGAGTTTGTACAAGATTATAACGAACAAATGGAGAATGCAGATGCCACACAGTAAAGGTAAAAATAGTTTAGTAGCTAATATACATAGACGAAAAGTACAAGGTAAGTCTAGGTCAAAAAAGAATAGTACTATATCTAAAAAAGCATATAAGCAAATGCAAAAAGGTTGGAAATGAAACTATATACAAAATCAGGAAAATTGTACACAGGTAAAAAACATAGAATGCCTAATGGTCAATATCATACTGGTGCTAAGCATACAGCTAAATCACAAAAGTTATATAAGAAAAAACCAAAGAAAAAATAATGGCTGTTACATATAGAGGAGAAAAATTTTCAGGTTATAACAAACCTAAGCGTACACCTAAAGCTAGCAAGTCACACGCTGTTCTTGCTAAAAAAGGTAATAAAGTTAAGTTAGTTAGATTTGGACAGCAAGGTGTTAGTGGCGATGGAAAAAAGAATACAGCAAGAAGAAGGTCATTTCACGCTAGACATAATTGCTCAGCTAAAAAAGATAAATTTACTGCAGGCTATTGGGCTTGTAGGCACAAGTGGTAGCTAAAAATATAATATGTATTTCGCCTGATTGCGAAGAAAAACTACCAGCAAATAAAAGAAAATACTGTTCCGATACTTGTATGTGGCGTGAGCAAAAAAGAAAAGCACGTTACAAAGAGCAAGGTAGAGAATATGAACCTGAAGTAAAAGAAGCTAACAAAGGTAAAGTTACACAAGTTAGACGTGGTGCTTTATACGATAAGTTTGTAAATCAAGGATATGCATTAGACCTTATACAAGGAAGAATGGATAGACAAGAAATTGCTAAAGAGTTAGGTTGCACTGCAGCACACATATCTAGATTGTTAGGTGCATTTCAGGAAGATTACGAAAAAGATAAACAAGCTGAGAACTGGGAAGTATCTGATGATGCTAAACAATCATTAGAAGATTTCCAAAATTTTAGAGACAGATACTTTTTAACAGAACAAGGTATTCCTTTTGAAACAGCAAATTTTCATCATAGATGGATAAAATCTATTAACAAAGCTTTACTTAATGGTGGTCAGCAAATGATACTAAGTCCACCACGACACGGTAAAACTGAGTTGTTAATACATTTTGTTATATGGCTTATTTGTAGAAATCCTAACATAAGAATTATGTGGGTAGGTGGTAACGAAGATATTGCTATGAACTCTGTAATGTCTGTTATGGATACCTTAGAACAAAACGAAAAATTAAAAGAAGATTTTTGTGGACCTGGTGGTACATTTAAACCTGCAACTAGAGCAGGAAAGATGTGGTCTAGGAATGGATTTACAGTATCTACTAGAACTGTGTCTGGTATTAAATCTCCAACAATGATTGGTATTGGTCGTGGTGGTAAGATACTTTCTCGTGACTGCGACTTAATTATTGCAGATGACATTGAGGACCATAGTTCTACTATGCAACCAGCATCAAGAGAGAATACTAAAAATTGGTGGACAACTACTTTAGGTTCTAGAAAAGAGGAACATACAGCTATGGTGCTTATAGGTTCTAGACAGCACCCTGAAGATTTATATTCTGCAATTTTAGAGAATGATGCTTGGGAACATATAGTAGAAGAAGCTCACGATAGTATGTGTGATATAGCAGAGTTTGAAGAAGAAGAACACGTAGACTGTATGTTGTGGTCAGGTAAAAGAACTTTTAAATGGTTAATGAACAGAAAGAAAGACGCTATGACTACTGGTGGTCTAAAGAACTTTGAAATGGTATATCTTAATAAAGCATTTAACGATAGCTTAAGATTATTTAACCCTGAACAAATACAAGAATGTTATGACCCAAATATGAAATTAGGTTATGTTCCACCTGGTTCTTATTTAGTAGCAGGACTTGACCCAGCAGCTACAGGTTATCAAGCAGGTTTCTTATGGGCTGTAGAAACAAAGAATGGTCAAGTTAAATTAACAATGGTTGATTTAGAAAATCATCACGGTGGTGGATTAGAAGAAGCATTTAATCTTATAAAGTTATGGCACGAAAAATATAATTGCTATCACTGGGTAATAGAAGAAAATGGATTTCAAAAAGCTATTAGACAAGATAAACATACAAAAGAATATTGC
>Ga0213858_10000284_pt1 | contig 24709 bp, 20 predicted proteins | sample PICome_FD_160122 | JGI IMG/M metagenome (GOLD analysis project Ga0213858, IMG submission 160122) | Coastal seawater microbial communities near Pivers Island, North Carolina, United States - PICO245 | ecosystem: Environmental > Aquatic > Marine > Coastal | place: USA: North Carolina | collected... | reverse complement strand
GAGTGGCGGGAGGCAGCCCTCAACCAGCTCAGCGCAGAGGATGTGGTAGATTTTGAGGCGAGATTGGAGGAAGTGTATTCCCAAGAACTACGTCAAAGCTCTACCTAAGAACATATGGTGGCACCCTGAGCGGCGCTGCCTTGTTCGGGTAAGTGGCAGTCTAGTAGCGAAAGCTCAAGACTGTGAGTATACGATCTGGGGGACCGACGATTATGTGGACTCCCAAGAGTTTATCTTAATGGCCGGCGCGGAAATATTTTTGCTGGCCGGATTATTGGGCCTTGGTATTGGGTATCTAATCTCCTCTAGAGATAGATTACCCTCGCCCGGTTATCCTACTAAGGTTATTCCAAATTCTGGGCGGTCTTACATCGGCCCATGGCGAGGCATAGACCCCTGCAGTGGAACTATACAGGTAGGTAATCGAGAGTTTGACCCTGATAGGCTACGAATGGTTGGTCCTAATAAATCCTTTGGGGATGGACGAGCCTTCGTGGATTTGAACAACGGTTTTGTGAACCCTGACGAGCTAGCTAAGCTCAAGAAGGCTCACAACCGAAACGGATATCACAGAAGAAAGAAGAAAAAAGTATGAAACAACTTATCACAAACATTACGTGTATAACCGTATCGCATGGCTTTGACTGGTTAGGTAAATTGCTGCCTCCTGTTAGACCGGCAAGGTAACGTAGTATTTGTGGTAGCCCTGCTTGCAGGGCATTTTTTAGGTTACAGGCTCCATCCATTCTAGGTAAACCTTAAACCCCGGAGATCCTTTTAGATCCGCGACTTCTTTTTTAGCTAAGATAATTTCACCATTAGCGCCGCGCCTAAGGATGTTATCATATTCAGGATTACCTTCAGAGTTAATTACAAATACTCGAGCATAAGGAATAAACTTCTGCTTATCCTTTTTTTTAGCCCACTCAGGAGGCTCCGGAGAGTGCTCTTCAGTGTGCAGGGGACTAGACTCCGGATCATAACCCTCAGGAGGATTAGGTATAAACGGAAAAGGATCAGGTAAGCTAGGACCTTCTTGGTTCCCTGCTAACTGAGATACAGTAGTTATAAAATCTTGATCACTGCTCATAGCTACCTCACATAGGTGGTCCCATTTGGCCCTGCATCTGCTGCATAGCCTGGTTCTTTTGGTCTAGCTGCATCTGCTCTAGGCGCTGAATAACTACTGAGTACATAACATAGTCTTCTGCCTGTAAGCTAGCAAGTTGTGACTTTCTAGTACCTGGATCTGTCTGCATTAGCTGCATAGCTATGTTCTCAGCTTCACCGATAACTGCTTGCTGATCATAAGCAAGGCCACCGCCACCTTGCTCAGCAGCCATTTGGCGAGCCTGCTGACTTAGATCTTTCTGTAGATCCATCATGTCTAACTCAAGCTCTTTTTGGAAGCGAGCATCGGTTAAGTTCTCTTGCTTTATCTTGTCTCGCTCTTCAGCAATATCTATACCGTGAGCCTCAGCTACGGTGGTCTTGCTAACCATACCCATCTGAAATAGCTGCATAACTAATTGCTTCTGTGAAACATCGTCAATCATCTTAAAGTCACCTAGACCAACTTGACAATGCTCCCATCCCAAGAACTTACCCATCTTACTTGTAAGCCACCGTAGTAACTGAGTAATTTGAAATACTGAAGACTCTAGTTGATTCTCTAGCATGCGTAGGGTAACGCTGCTACCCGTATAGCTAAGGCCCCCATATACAAACTCTTTGGGAAAGCCCATAGCCGCTATGATATTATCTTCAGCTTGTTGTATTTCGGCATTAACCATTAGAGCCCTCCCCTCGCCCCCTACCTGGCTAACTCCTACTGCCACAGGACTCATCATGATGTGGTTGGGATCTCTGCGCCACTTGGAAACATTTTCCTCTACCTCAGCCATAAATTTACCCATAGATAAGCTCAGTATTGGATCGGCATTACCGCTGATAGCTTGAGGGTGCATTACTCGCATAGGTACTATACGCTCTAAGGCTATAGATTCATTGGCTTTACGGAGTACGCTAGCATGATAGAATAAGGGCATACAGGCAACTAGGGGAGGATAGCCCCACCCACTTTGAACACCTGCCGGGGCATCTGACCTCATATGAAATATTTCATCATTGTTAAACTTAAATAACTCACCTTTAGATATAGTCTCTAAAATAGGCTTAGGTAGAGTAGTTATTAGGTGCTTATCTCCACCCATAACTTTAGACTTAAGCTCACTGGGTATCTGGAGATAATACTCAGACTCTCCAGTAACTGAGTTATAGCTTATCTGAATTAGCTTAGGATCCCACCTAACAACATTTATCTTCTCTGGAGAAATCTGAAGTTTATCTACTACTACAGACTCTCCTGTGTGCCCGCACTCCTCACATGTATGCTTAAACCTAGCTGTATTAGGATTATACTTATAATCTATAACCTCAGCTACCTGCTTAAATTGGCACTTACTGCATTTTAAATACCGCTTAAAGGGTAAGTGTAGTGATGTAAAGGAGTTGCCATATACCTGTAAATCTATAGAGGCCTTAATTAAGTTTCTCTTTATACCTACAATATCTTCAAGCAGTCGCCTATACAAAGAAGTCAGCTTATCACTATCACTCATGTACTCTAGCTCGGTTATGGGATATTCTGCAAATTTACGAGTGCCTGCATATATCTGAGCGGAGTTGTAATATAAGTACTCCGTCCACCTAAACAGCTGCTTAAGATTACGAGAGGAGAAAGAGTGAGCCCAGAGACGCATGGGGTCCCCATAGACTCCATTAGTTCCGCTACTCATAGAATTAAACATGTCTCCGAGCATAAATAGGTCCCCTAATATACGGGTTTTTGTGTTATAAGTATAAGCCAATGGCGTTTACGTTGAAAGGAGACTACATGGCTGACGTATCTGTCGCTAGCTCTAAGTCAGGGCTAAAGATAGTGGTACTAACAAACGTTACTCCAGCAGAAGTTCCTGCGATACGGAGTATATATGGCGTGGACAAGAAAGGCAACACCTGGTTTGCGCCAGGCTTTCTTCCCTTTGCCCAGTGGGTTACTGAAGACATAGACAGTCTAAAAACAGTATGTTCATTTAACGAATCCGCAAGTTACACAGCGCTGTGTAGCTCGATAGCTACAGATATAACTTCTATGTCATCTGAAAGTTTAGATGGATTTGTGCCTCCTATACCACCCTATGATCACCAAGTACTGTCTCTAAGCAGAGCTATTCACATGCCCCGCCTTGGACTGTTCCTGGATCCCGGTCTAGGCAAAACTAAAATAGGGTGTGATCTAATTCAGTATGTGTATAATAGAGAACCTAGGCGGCTGTGGCTTGTGGTGGCACTCAAGGTAAATCAGTTTACCTGGAGTAAAGAAATGGCTTTCCATTCCAAAGATGCACACAAACTAATTCCCATAACTGCTACAGGTAAAACGCGTCGTAAAAAAATACTAGAGGCTATTGGCGATCCGACATGCCGCGGCTTAGTAGTTACTTATGATACCTGTAGAGTAGCTAAGGATTTACTTATAGAGGAAGTGCCTTACACCGATGTTATTCTAGACGAGTCACACTCTCTTAGATCGCCCAAGTCTGGAAAGACAAAGGCGGTCCTAGAGTTGTTAACTGCTAAACCTGTAGCTAGGCGACTGCTTCTATCAGGTACCCCTTCACTAGGCTCTCCACTACATCTGTGGGCTCAGCTGAAGAGCTTAGGTGAATTTGTAGTGCCGAACTCTTGGCACTTTATGAACACTTACACTGTTAAATCGCCCTACAATAGGCACATTGTCACAGGGTATAAAAACCTAGATCAACTAAATGATCTGGTTACATCGGTATCTCTGCGCAAAACAGCCGATGAGTGCCTGGACTTACCCGATAGAGTTATACAAATAGTGGAGGTACCTGCTTCACCTAAGACTAAAAGACTTTACAACTCTACCGTAAAAGCCAAAGAAGTAACTGTGGGTGATGTATACTTACCACCGCCCCCCAACCCTCTAACCATAATGACCAGGTTAGCTCAGTTGAGTATGGGGTTTGCGTATAAGTCTCTACAAGATCCTCACTTGTGCACGGGCTGTAAGTGGTTAGATACGTGTATAGACCAAGGCATACAACCCTATACTAAGAGATGCCTCGTAGAAAAAACCGATCCCGGTAGAGCAATAGGAGAGGTAGGTACTACAGAGGTAATAGATGCCGCGCTAGAGCTAGTAGACTCGCATGTACAGGCAGGTAAAAAAGTCATACTATGGGCAAAGCACCAATGGGTTATAGCTACCCTGTGCAAAGAAGTATGTGGTCTAAAGGTACCTGTATTTCGCTATGACTCAACTACTAAGAATCACAGTGAAATAGAAGAGGCTTTCAACGCTAGCGATAAGGGTATCATAGTGGCGCAGATAAGCATGGGCATTGGCGTTACCTTCAAGGCCCCGGTTATGGTATATGCAGAGCTGAGCTGGTCGCTAGATCACTGGCTGCAATCGTTAGATAGAAACTATGGTATTAGGGCTAAAGGTCTAGGAAAGCTCTTAGTCCAAAGTGTAGTACTACAGAACAGCATATCGCACTCTTCTATGCGCCTACTTAAATCTAAGATCGACGTTAGCTCCCTTATGAGCAAGTCAGTTGAGTGCGTAGGCTGCGAGAAAGTTTTAGAGTGCCTAAACAAGGGCATAGAACCCTTTGAACCTGGATGCATAGTTACAGCTTCAGCTGGCAAAACTACGTTATCCATAAGTCAGCTATAGGAGATAACATGGCTTACAACTTACCAAAAGCCTATCTGTCCGCAAGTCAGATAAGCAAGTATCTGAGCTGCCCTCAGCAATACTACCGTGATTACATCTTAGAAGAGAAACCTGAGTTTAAAAGGACCGCAGCTATATCTGTGGGGTCTGCAGTTCACAAACTAGTAGAGAATAAATTGACTTCTATACTAGAGTTAAGTGAGCTAAACGAGGTAGATTTATTTTCCAGTACTCCCCTCAACTCATACTTTGAGGGTGCAGATTTAGAGGGCGAAGAGATCGGCTACTGGAATACTTATGCGCAAATCCTCTATAAAACGTGGTATAAGGAGCTGGGTATATCAATCATGCCCACAAAATCAGAGTTTGGATTCGAATCTCTGGTAGGAGATGTGCCTGTTTTGGGTTACATCGACTATGTGGATAACTCATCGGGGTCACCTGAGATCTGTGATCTAAAGGTTACCAAGAGAGCTAAGAGCGTAACGGACGCTAAGAACAGCGTTCAATTAGCGATGTACGCTATTACGCAAGAAAATCCTTGCGTCCGGTTCGACTCGTTGGTAAAGACTAAAACTCCCAAGGTTGGTGTGTCGCGACACACTTTTACACCAGGGGAACTAAACTACTTCACCGACCTCATTGGCGAGGTCGCAACAAATATAAGCGCAGGTAACTTCCCAATGACTGCGCCGACACAATGGGTTTGCACCGAAAAATGGTGCGCCCACTTTGCCTCTTGTAGAGGAAAGGACTGCTAAATGGCTAACGCTGAATTTCCCGTGGTAGATGCAACGAGCATCAAAAGTACCTACAAACTGGTAGATCTAAGTGACCTGGAGTACAAGACTCCAGGTGACACTGATATCCTGCAGTCGCGGGAGTATTATGGTAGCGATGAAGAGATCGCTTCTATGAAGCAGAGCATCGCGTCTAAGGGCGTGCTAGAGTCTCCTATTGTTATGGAGAACGACGAGGGTAATGGCTATCGTGTGCTCGAGGGTAATCGTCGTTGCTATGTGCTCAACCTCCTCGTAGAGGAAGGTGTTACTGCAACTGACACAGGTAAAGCCCTCACGAAAGTGAGAGTCGAGGTTAAGCCTTCAGTACTTAACGTGGTAGAGTCAACCTTCCAAGATTGGCTATCTCTTAACGCCGACGCGGACGATGAGCTCCAAGAGGCGTGCCGTGAGCACATCCGCTCGCAGGTCATGTTGGAGCTTGGCCAGGATGCGTTGATCCGTAATACCCAGAGACTTAACTGGAGCCCAATCGAAATGGCACGTCAAATCCGCCAGCAGATGGATGCAGGTCAGGATATCGAGGTTCTCGCCAAGAGCTTCGGGTTGGCGGTACAGACGGTACGCACTCGTTTGGCCTTGTTGGATAAGGAGGCCGAGATGCCAGAGGTGGTGGCGGCCGTGGATAACGCTGAGGTTAGTTTCTCAGTAGGTAAACTCTTGGCTAACGTCTCTGACGAAGAGGCTCGGCAAGAGATCCTCGAGGTCGCTAAGGGTGATGAGGAGTCTAAGCCCTCTACGAATGAGGTCAAAGACCTCATTGACACTAAGCACAAGGAGTCTGTCGAGGCTGGCGGTGAGGGTATCAAGACCCAAGACCGTAAGAAGAGGGCTCAAAAGGCGCCTAAGACTCCCGTACGCAGTGGAGAAGAACTCTTGCGCTGCGTGCAAGAGTTGGCTACGTTGCGTGCCTCACTAGCGAGCGCAGAGGACGATCCACAGAGTGAGAACGCAGCGCTTGACCTCGGTGTCGCGATCCAGGTACTGCAGTGGATCATGGACCCAAGCGATGACAACACCTTGGAGTCTGTAATTCTCGGTGCAAGCGAGGAGCCCGCAGACGACGCCTAATCCTGAGTTTCAGGATAGTGGTAAGTCATCCAGAGTTTGAGCTTATCCATAGCACCAGCTCTTATCTGACGAACACGCTCACTGGATAAGCCTAAAGACTTACTCATGTCTCTAAGTGACAGAGGCTTAGCAGTAGGATCTTTAAGGCTGAAAGAATGTGTTATGATAAACCTCTCTCTATTGGATAGAAATCTAAGCCAAAGATTAAGAACGTACTTCCTCTGAGCGGCATCTATGTCCTCTTCTATAGAGTCTTCGTAGGTGCCAATAGGCATATCTTCAGATCCAGTAATTATAGCTGAGGGCTTATTACTAGGGGTTCTAACAAGCCCCCGGTAGCTTTTCCGCATGGTCATCAAGACCCAGTGACCTGCATAGGTACAGAAGCGAGTTCCGTAATTGGGATTGAATTTGTCTAAAGCGAGTATGAGGCCTACATTACCATTGGCTATCAAATCAGCTAAGAGCTCGGGATCTTTCTTGTCCCACATGCCTTTAGCCATACTAAACACTAACCGTAGATTACTCTCTAAAATTACCTTTTTTAACTGTTGTTTACGGGCCTCAGAAGTGTTAGTATCGTGATACTCTTTTAGAGCGAGATCTTCCTCCTGACGAGGAAGAATATTAACTTTGGAAAGCGAAGTGTAATATATGTCTAAAATCTCTGATTCTTTGGTAGGGTCTATCAAGATACGATCCTCTCTAGATGAAGGGTTAGCGGGTACCATGTTCACTGATTCCAAGGAACTGGGCAGAGCGCTAGAGCTCGTGCCAGCTAATATCTCAGTGGCTAGAAAACACCCTACAGGATGTTCCTCGGTCAACATGGTTACTAGTGTAACTGGGAAACCATGTATAGACTGTGCAAGCTACGCCTACAGAGATAGCACATTGCCCTGTAAAGTGGAATACACTTTAACTGGACTTGCTTGTGACCCTGACAACACTGTGTATAGCCTTACCTTCTCCGATGAAAATTGGGTTACAGGCGAGGCAGTATTTAGACTGCTTACCTCTTATTGGGACAATCCCTGGGAGGTAGTATTGTTAATATCGTCTTCTAAGGCAGGTGCCCTATCTGTCAAAAGAAGCCCTAACTCACCCAGCGAACAGCAAAAAACTAAAGCTAAAGCTATCGCTAACCCTATGAAAGGTTCCTAATATGGACTTTGATAAATTGAACAGTAAACTACAGAATGTACAGCCTAAGCGAGTTGATCGTGATTACGTCGGTGAAGGCCGTCACGTAGTAACAGTGGTAGGTGCTGAGACTAGAGAGACTCAGGCTGGTAAAGAGATCGCGATCATCGAGTGTGATGTACTATCATCTTCTAATCCGGAGCACCCTAAAGGCTCAGGCGTTAAGCAGATCTTCGCGCTCAGTAACGAGCCGGCGTGGCGCATCGAGAACAACCTTGGGCTTATTCGCGCCCTGATCAACGCTGCGTGCCCCGGTGAGCAGATTGATGGTCAGTTCCTTGGTGCTTGCCTTACCGGTGGTAATCAATCTGCACTTGCAGGTAGGACTTTGATGATCATTGCGAAACGCAAGATCAGCAAAAACGATAAAGCATATCTTGATTTCTCGTACAAGGCAGCAGATGCTGATGAGGTAGTAGCTCCCACTGCACCTCAGGCAGCTACAGCAGAAGCGCCGGTAGTTAGCGCTGGAGCTAGCGCTGATGTAAGTGAGGATGATGAGCCGGCGTTCGACATCTAAGCTAAACTGGTAAGGTGGTATAACCTTTAAATGAAAGGAGGCGGGTATGACCCGTTTTTTTAGCTCAGGAGCTGTTGAATTTGGTCCTTGGAGTCCGAGCAAAGCCGGGGTGCTATCTGAATGCCCTCTGAAGTATATATTTCAGTACATTGAAAAGCCGTCTTTAAAAGAAGATGAGCAGTTAGTTCAGGATAACTCTGTCCTAGAAATGGGATCTGCAGTACATAAATATGCTGAACACCTTACTAATGGTATGGGTAGTCAAGTTGCAGAAGCTGAGGCCTTCCAAGATATACCCAAGACTAAGAAAAACACGCTTACTATACGTTCTCAAAAGCGTGGCATCCACAGCTACAAAGAGCGTATGGATGCATTTAAAGATAAGAACACTGTAGTGCTTGATGAGGCTGAGCTTAGACTAGCTATTAGCCCCACACTACAGGCTGTAGACTTCTGGGACTATGGTTCTGTGTTACGAGGTGTCTTGGATAGACTAATTATCATTGAGAAAAATGGTGAAAAGCACGCAATAGCCATAGACATCAAAACGGGCAGACGCAAGCCGGTAGATAATTATACTCTGCAACTTGAATCCTATGGTGTGCTAGTACATAGCGCATATGACGTTAAGTCTGTGTCTATGGCAGCCTACTTTTCTAGTACTGGTGACCTAGATTGGTATCCTCGTAAAGTAAAGAAAGCGGATATCAATGAGTCTAACCCCGTGTTTACTACTATAAACGAGCTAGTAGAAACTATATCTCCTAACAACTTTAATGTTGGTAGGCACTGTAACTGGTGTCAGTATAAAATCCTATGTGAAAAGGAAAGAGCCTCTCTGTGACTGAACTACCCGTTAAGAAGTTATGGGAAGATATAAGCTTATCCCAGTGGAAAGAAATATTAACTCATCTAGGAGCGGGTAACTCATGGACCATAAAGGGCAAAGCACTAAAAGGCTGCTGCCCTTTCCCAGGTCACGTAGACGCCAGACCTAGCTGTTGGATTGTACCAGACAAAGGCTTTGTTAAATGTTTTGGCTGTGGCAAGTATCAGTCAAATCCGCTGCTGTTTATATCTCAAGTCGGCAAGCTAAGCTGGGGCGGAGCAGCTAGGCTCCTTAGAACAAAGGGCGTAAAGACTTTTGCTAAAACTATCGAGAAAGAGCTAAGCGCTCAGGAAGATAGGCATAGCACTAAAGAAGAGCTAGCTTTTGCCTGTAACAAAGTACTAGTAGATGCTGCCGCTAACCGAGGTAGTCAAGAATATCTATTTGCACAGAGTTGTGTGCAGTATCTTGAATCTCGGGGCGTTACTGCTGATACGTTCGCTAACTTACCTATAGGGGTGCTACCTCCGGGTGTTCTGCTAAACAAGTATGTTCACCGTACTAAGCAGGTATACGACTATGTAAAACCTGTACTTACCCCTAACTATATAGGATCGCTTGTGTTTTTCTACCACAAGTCCCCTACCGAGATTAGCCGCTTCAAAATTAGAGCTGATTTTATGCGTCCTAACAGTACAAATAAGGACGAGCAGTTCATACCTGACAGCCACGAGCAAGGTATAGGCTTTCTTGGTCTAGCTAACTTCGTGGCTAGTATGGGTAAACCTGCCTCTGGCGGGTTAGCTGCTATCTTAGTGGAAGGTGAGTTCGACGCTTTGGCTCATCTAGTAAACTACTTAAAGTCAGTTACCTACGATATTGTGCTAGGAGTAGGTGGTGCAGGTGCATCTAGCCCTGATAGACTTAAGAGCACCTGTGGTATAACAAAGATACTGATTGCTGCTGATCATCCTGACCACGGTGGCGACGGCATAGCTAAGTCTCTGATGAAGTCTACCAGCCTATCCTGTAGGGTGTTTGATTGGCCTGAAGAGGTAAAAGCCAAAGATCCTCATAAAGCTATAGAAGTTCATGGCTGGGATACATGGATAGCGTGCCTAAATAAGTTGCTACCTAGTGAGACTACAACAACAGAACGAGCTAATTTTGTTCCGGCTTATAAGTGGCTTATAGAGCAAACGCGCTCAGATCTAGAGAAAGTAGACTCTGACGACATTCCTGAAGTAAAGAGGGTAGTAGCTACCAACGGGGCTTGTCTGAGAGATCCGGATAGTCAGAGGCTATACTGTATAGAGTGCAGTAAGTTTGTGCCTCTATCTCTTGGGACTCTACTAGAAATAGTGGTGGGCCAGGACGATAGTGAAGAAGGGTTTATATCCCGTATAACCCAAGCTTTGGCTGAAGAAATCTATTTCGTCGGTATAGAAGGTATAAATAGCACAGAGTGTGTGGTAAAGGGGTGGTCAAGGAAAACTAAGACCCCCATCGCTTGGCGGGTAAGTAGAGTAAATGAGCTGCTAGGTAAGCTAGAATCAGAGCTTGGCCCTGCCGCTGATTGGCTTAGGGCTAATGTCGGGATACCGAGAAGCTTAGCCACAAAAGTAGTAAACAAACGAGTAGTGCCTCTTAACCTGATAGACTTAAACTCTAAGATGGAGAAGTATCTAAGGTATGCAGTAGGCCGGGTAGTACGCGGTCTACCCTCTACTTCTAGTTTAGAAGAGCTCAAGTCAGGCTCGCATTACATAACCGTATCCTTTGAAGAGGGGGTTGAAGAAAAATGCTGGGCAATAGTAAATGGGTCCGATGTTTACCTAGGTAGATTTGACGATACGGACAAGCTAACATGGGCTATGCTAGATGGTCCCAAGGTAGGTAACTATACGTTTAATATCATAAAGCAGCCATGGAGCAGAGTAATTGATGGCTGTGATACCCTACAACAGGGTGAGGACGTGGATATTGAGGAGACCTATGATTTTATAGTTAGCAGCATCCATAACTCATGGAGGTTAAAGGGAGGTCTGGAGGATGCAGAGTACATTGCAGCGGCTATGATGCTAACGCCTATTTCCGGATGTCTGCCTCATCCGCTGTATACGATGTTGAATGGTCAGAGAGGCTCGGGGAAATCTAAGCTTCTAGACTTAGTAGGAGGCAAAGACCCTAAGTTTCGTTTGCTAGAGTCTACTATAGATATACCTGCAAGTTACACTGCAGCGGGTACTCGTAAGGATGCTAATCGCTGCGGACTAGGCTTAGTGCTGGACGAGTTCGAGGACACAGGTGATGACAGGCAGAGTAGAACAGTTAGGGAGATACTTATTGATCTGCGCGCCCTAACCTCTAGCCCCCAATCTAAAATCACACGTGGCAATGCAGATTCTAGAGAGGTAACAGAGTATATAATAAAGTCTATGATCTGGTGTTGTGGCATCCAGTACCTAAGAGACGAGGCTGACATCTCTAGGTTTATGCAGTTTGAGTCTATAAGGGTAGAGGATCACCCGCACCCACACTTAAACATGGACACTATATTTGGCGAAGAGACTCTACTTCACTTTAAACGTAATATATCTATAGGGATGTACTCTAGGACCCCTGAGCTAGTTAAGAATATAAGCTTCCTGCGTGAGTACTATAATAGGTCTGATGTGAAAGATGCTCTAGCTGCTCATGCAGGAATGGCAGTTCCTTCAAGACTTCTGGATAGCATCGTGATTACCGCGGCACTTATACAGCTAGTGGGCAGAGACCCGCATGACTATATTAAGCGGGTAGTTAAGAAGAACATCGGGTTGATAGGTAGGATCTCTAGCTCTACGCATACAAAAGACCTGCTTGACCAGGTACTAAGCGCTCGGGTAGAGCACAAGCGACAAGGTGCAGACTCTCGTACAACTGCCATACGTACTATACTGGCAGATAGGACCGACAGGTTCCGACTTATTGATATGGACTGTGGTCTCTCCTACACAGAATACACAGACGTAGATACTAAGGGAGAATCTAAGACTGTAAAAGTACTAGTAGTTATGTGGCCAGATGTGCTTCAAAACATCCTGAGTAAAGTATCTAGATTTTCTAGAGAAAAGGCGGGCAGGCTAAAGCGTATGGGTGATTCTAGCGATATAGCTCTTAAGTACAATACTGTACGCAAGAAAGTGCCCAGCATGCGCGCTTTACTTAGGCCAGGTATAACCAGTAACGATATAACTATTTACGATATATCAGAGCTAATAGACTCTTGGGATCAGGAAATCATATGAAACCTACACGATGTGTTACATGCCCTAGGTATAAAGACACCTATATTGGGCCTCTAGGCAGCAATGTGGGTGCTAAAGTAGTATTTCTATTGGAGGCACCTCCTAGCTGGGCTAGGGTATCTCTAAGTGGTAAAGAAGCAGATCTATTGAAAACTGTTCTTAGGCGAGCTGCTGAGTTAGATAGCTCTGGAGCTACTGCTAATATGATAAACTCTGCGCTGTACATGTACTCTGCTGCCTGCGCTAGTGTAACTAGTACCACTGTTAAAGTGATAAAGACCTGCTCTGACAATGTAGGTGCTCAGCAGCTTATAAACTCAGGAGCAACAGTAGTGGTGGCATTTGGTGCAAAACCACTTAGTTTCTTTGGTCTAAAAGATAAGCACTCTAACTTACTAGGAGGAGTTAAAGAGACGAACTTTCACGGTACCAACATAAAGATCGTAACCACGTTCGCGGTATCGCAACTGCTCAGGGAGCCCGGTCTTGCCGAGATCATGGCTATTGACATACAAAAAGCAGCTAAAATAGTAGAGGGAAAGCCTCTAGATTCACTTGATGTACCAAGTTTGCTGGAAGGTTATGACATCCCTACCAGTCTAGAGCAGGCAATATCCATTGCGGAGGAGTACTGCTCCTACTCTAAACCAGGTAAGCCAATCAACCAGACTATGATGGCTCTAGACTTTGAGACTAATACACTGTTTAACTACTGGGATAGCTCCAGAGTTATCGCTATTTCGGGGGCTGTGGCACCTGGAAAAGCGTTCTCTCTTTATGTAGACCATAGAGATAGCCCCTACTCGTTTAGTGAGATTGTTCCTTGGGTATGGAAGATACTACGATCTGCGCATCCTAAATGCTGGTGGAACTACAAGTTCGACCTAGGCATGGCAAGTATAACCCTGGTCAGGCAGACAAATATAGCCATTGGTAAAACTCCAGGGCTACTTGCAAGTATAGAAGAAGCTACGGGCGAAGTATGGGCAGATATACAGAGAGAACCTGTTAACAATACTCAATGGGACGGTCTGCTGGGAGAGCATATGCTTGACGAAAATAAGTCAGGTCACTACTCCCTGAAAAGGGTGCTTCTAAAGCACTTCCCCTCCCTGTCTGGGTATGAACAACCGCTGCACGCTCAGATAGCTGAGACTAATGCTGATATCAGCAAGGCTATAATCTCAGGAGCTCTAGATACCACAGGTATTCTGGTAAAAGATTCTCCCATAGGTTTTGCAGGTAGCTGCCTAGACGAGATTGATAAACTCAAAGAGGTTAGTGCGACTCTGAAAAAGAAGAAAAGAGCTAAGGGTTCAAGTGCTTCTTTAAAGAGCGCCGTGGATAGTACCCTCGATATTCTAACTAGACGGTCTAAGCACTTGCGTAAGGTAAAGACTGAGGTTCAAAAGATAGTTAGAAGTATAACCTCTATTGACGAGAGTAATGATTACAATAACCCTCTTCACAATGCAGGTACTTTCGAGGATGTAGATGTAAAGGTAATGATGCCCTATGCCGCAATTGACGCAGACTTGACGCTACGCATAAGCGAGTATCAGCGCAGGAAAGCCTGGCAGGAGGACCCTAAGAAAGTAGCTTCCGCTGAGGGGCGCTCCCACATGCTAACCCTCATGAATAAGCACTACTTGCCACTAACACTGGTACTGTGTGATATGCAAACGGAGGGTATACGGATAGATAGAGAGTACTTGTTACAAGAGTACGAGCGTTTGAATCAGCGCGAAATATCTCTAGAGTCTGCTCTAGTAACCAAGATCGCAGAAGATCTAGGTAGAGATCCCAAAGATGTGGTACTTAACAACCCTACTGACCTAGCGAACCTCATGGTAGGGGGTTATGGCTTACCAGTAGTAGCGACCACTGATAAGGGAGAAGCTTCGAGTAGCAATGAAGCTATGACCGCGTGGGCTAAGCTAAACCCCATAGCTAACGAGATACTGGAGTACAGACAAGTTGCAAAAGCGCGCTCCACCTACGTTAGCAATTTACTTACGCTGTCAGATTACGACTCTAGGGTGCATGGTAACATATGGGCTAACGGTACTGCTACTGGCCGATTATCAGCCTCAAAGCCTAACCTACAGAACCAGCCGCCAATGTTGGGAGGTACTTTTATTAAAAAGGCTTTTGTACCAACAGACACAAGCCCCGATGCCCTGCCCTGGGATGTATACCTAAGAAGGAAGTATCGGTGGGATGCGCACACTGAGTTATGTGTAGTTGACCTAGACTTTGCAGGTGCCGAGGTAAGGGGCTTAACTGTGTATGCACAAGACCCAGGTTTGCTAGATGCACTTAACAGAGGACTAGACATGCACAGCTGGGTATCCAGCATAGTTTTTGATCTAGACTATGACGAGATAAACACAGCTCGTAAGGTTGACAAAGCTAAGCAAAATGAGCGGGAAAAGTACCTTGTTCTTAAGAGACAGCACGCAAAGGCCATCGTGTTCGGCCTTATATTTTGTATAAGCGCTCCTAAACTGGCTAATGATCTTAAGATTCCCGTGCAAGAAGCAGAGGGACTTATGGCTATGTTCTTCAAGCGGTTTCCCAAGATTAAAGAGTATATTGAGACTACAAAGACCAAAGTAGTTAAAGATGGAATTCTTAGGACGCCCACGGGCCGGGCAAGACGCTTCCCACTAGCTAAGGCTGGAGGGTCTATAGCGGCTGCAAGTCAACGCCAGGGCGTAAATTTCTTAGTTCAAGGCTTTACCTCCGAGATTGTAAACCGAGTCCTTATTAACCTACACAAACATATACATGAGGTTAGGGGCAGACTTATGATAACTGTTCACGACTCCATAGTGTTCGAGATGCCTCGAAGCAATCTTGGCCTTCTTGATAACTTCTTCAAGCTCAGGGTACGAGACTTTATCCGAGAAGAATTCCCTATGGTCCCGGTAGAGCTGCCTTATGACGTGGAAGTAGGGCCCACCTACGGAGAAGCCAAGCATAGCATAGAAGCATACGCAAAAAAGGCTTAAACTGTGGTATAAGATAATGTCCGCACATGTGTGCTAGCAACATATGTGGATTTTGATAGTGCGTTAACTGAGTGTGAGTTACTCGCACACACATCAGAACGGCTTTGCCGAACTGGGGACCTGCAGCCGGAACTACAGGACCTTCTCGACTATCAAACTTCTAGTAGCTTTTTATTAAGCCTGTGTTACACAGCCGTCCTTACCTTCTGGTTTCACCAGGATACCGCGGCGACGCCAGCGGGGCGTTATTTGTGCTAGAAGTATTTGCTAGTTATACTGGTAGCTTGTTATATGACAGAGGTCACCTCTGTTGTACGTGTAATGGAGCCGCCTTCGGCGGCATCCTTCAGGGCCCGCGCTGGATGCGGACCCTTTTGTACTAGTAGCTAAGTAATAGATGAGGTTAACCTCATTGATCTACCTTTAGGGCTTTGCCCTGAGGGCGACCCGGTCCGTGCCAGGCAGGGTCTTTTGTACTAGGTGTATAATGGTAAAACATAGCAGCTAAAAGCTAGGATACCTAGCTGTACCTATCCTCAGTAGAGGCTGAGACAGAATCGGGAGCAATCTGTCACGTACTTGTGCTAGTAGTAGGTAACATAAGAGAGGTAACCTCTCTAGTCTTTTGTTCACAGCACCGTGGACGATCGTCAGGAGAGACATTATGGTACTAGCGTATTGGTAAGGGTTAATCATTAAGAGCGAGGTAACCTCGCTGTTTCTTATTTGGCCCCTTGCGGTGCTGCGCACCGATTTGGGCCCAGAGATCCTGAATCAGGACACTTGGCCTTACCCAGTATAAAGTAATAACCTAGGCGTAAACAGGGCTGCAGAAACTGCTGCTAACAACGTTTGAGCGTATCGTTACGGCTATGCCTACACGAACTCGCTCGAGCTCGAATATCTAATATTACTTGCTAGGTTTAAGTTAATAGGGCGTGGCAACCACGCTCTACAGCTGTCCGTGGTGAAACACGGGCACGCTCGGAATCAGACAAATTATCTGATCACTTGGCTAGCAATAGCTATCCCTTCTGGTAAAACTGAAGGTCGTGACTAAGTATCTTACAGGCTGTCCAGCTAAACACGGCAGCATGTAAGCAGTCGTCTGGAGCATTTGGAGAGTGTCTCCACACTTTCTTTCCGGACGGCATAACTTCCTCGTATAAAGCGAGCATGTCCTCGAATGCGTCGGACATCTCTGCTTGTTCTAAAAACTGTATACGTCCCTGCTTAACGTCCAGGAAGAAACAGTCGATCAAAGTGGTTCTATCCGCTAGGTATCTGTCTACCCCGTTCCAGTTAAGGGGTTTGCTAGAACTGCCGTACTGCAGCTGGTAGAGGGGAGTGCCTCCCAGCTTCTTCAGAAGTAAAGAATTGGCGAGAGCGCCCTCCCCTGCATCTCCGATTACTAGGTTAACATTGTGACTAAGGAAAGTAGTAGCTATCCGGTCCACTGCGTCAACGGGATTAACGTCCTTATAGATACAGTAATGGTGCATGATAAACTTTCCCCCTGGGGATCTAGAAAAGATCCAACTAACCGTGCGGCTAAGTCCTTTACTGCCACCGCCACTCCAATCGACGCCCCCACAGACAAAACCTGAGGGAGATTGCCGAGGCTTACATGCCTTGAGAAGTTCGTCAATGGAGATTAGGCGGGAGCCTACAGCGTCGCTAACTCCGAGGACCTCATTCTTGAATTTACTATCTGAGTAGGTGTCAAGTTTGTTTAGGATTCTCTCCCAGCGCTGCGGCTCCATATTGGCAGGAAGTATGACTTGGGGTACGTGAAACCCTTTGGTGTAATACTGCTCTTTCATATCTACCCACACCCCATTACGTGGGTCAACGGGCTTAGAACAATGAAGGCAGATTATACCTTTTTTACCTATTCCCTTAACGTCACGGTAAAACGAGTATTTATTACAAGCATTACACTTTACACACCATTCACTCTGCGAGCTATTATCCCAGATGAACTGTATAGTGTTTTCCTGTGTCTTGGGAGTACCCATATAAGACACGAAACCGTATTTAGAGTTAGCTAAACATTCGTTGACTACAGGAACAACAGCTTCATAATCTATATCCTGTACCTCATCGTATATGACGCGATCTGCAGATACTCCACGTACTCTGTCTGGGTCGTCTGAGGCATAGTTAAAAAGAAGCTCGGCACCGTTACCTAATACTTTTAGAAACACGTTGTCCGAGGTTACCGTTCCCATTAACTCTTTAACAATGGGGCTATGTCGAACTAACTTGCTGATTCTCGTGTTAGAAAAAGTAGAAGTCTGCTTTAAGGTAGGAGCTATGTAAAGTGTTTTAAAGTGAGGTATAGCAATGCTCTCACATACACTAAACGCTGCTGCACTTACAGACTTACCTACCTGTCGGCCGCACATTAGTAGGGTGCTAGGCCACTCCCCCTCATACAGGGCGTTATAAAAGGGGTAATCCCCTAGGCTAAAAGGCGATCCATCCAGCTCGAGAGTAGACTCAGCTAAGACTCGCCTATCACAACTTAAAACTTCTACCATGGAGAACAAACCTTATGAGTGAAACAACAACAACAAAACACTACGCCGACACTATCGGCGCCAGCCGTATTAGTATTAGTGATTGTCACAAGACAATCATCCCGATCCTTAGTGCGGGTCATACCCCATGCTTACACGGAGAGGCGGGTATTGGCAAGACCGAGGTGGCTCTACAAGTGGCCCAGGCTATGGGTGTTCAAGAAGAGCACTTTGTTCCTTTTGTAGTAAGCCAACGCGTGTCTTCGGACATCTGTATCCCGTTTAGAGGGCAGAACACTGACTATTTTGAGCTCATGCTCAGCAAGTGTTTCAAGCCTATCTTCGAGGCTAAAGAGCAGGGCAAACCGAGCTTCCTGTTTTTCGACGAGATTACTCGATACCAGGACGCCGAGACGGCGTCCTTTATCTTTAGTATTATATCAGATCGAAGCATCGGTGATCATAAGTTACCAGAAAACTGTTATATCATGGCAGCCTGCAATCCAGACAATGGATCATATCAGGTAAACGATATTCTTAACGACCCAGCGTGGCGCCGCCGCCTGGGTCATATTGAGGTGCACCACGATGTTAGCGGGTGGCTGCGGTGGGCCAAAGACTCTGAGGTCCACGAGTGGGTAATTGACTATGTCTCTAGCAATATCGAGATGCTGCTTGACGAAAAGGCTAGAGCTGCAGGAAAAATCTATGCGACTCCAGCTTCATGGGCTAAAGTAAGTAAGTTCTTGAAAGAGAGCGATGAGCTCCTAAATGTAGCAGCGATTAGTACTTATATTGGCTACGACGTAGCTGCTGACTTCGTATCGTATACAGAAGATTCTGAGTTCAAACTCAGCCCTATCACGGTACTTACCGACTGGCCTGAAACCCTTGAGGTTCTTACCCGTATAGATAAAGCCAGCCGTGGGGATCTAGTAGCTAGATTGGTAACATCAGTGGTTCTGTACACCTATAGTAATAAGCCAGATACCGTAAGCACAGCGAAGAATCTGTGCAAGTTCTGGGCACACATCAGCGCGGAGTGTAAGGTAAAGCTGGCTACTGAGCTATTCGACCGTAAGGAAGAGGGTGACTCTTACTTCCCACTCTTGATGAGTGAGATCAGTGGTAACCACCTGTGGAAGACTAAGATCTTGCCTGAGGTTAAGCACTGCATGTCGTGAAAGTATTTGTGACTAAAAGGCAGAGAGACTGTCTAGAATATATAGAGGTACTGAATAAATATGGTGTTGATAGCCAATGCCAGTATACCTATGGCACTAAAGGTACCCGGGTAAAAATATTAGACATGAGAGTGGTCAGACCTCTGGTGCGTAAGGGCCTAGTTAAGCGTCTATATCCTCAACTACATGCTAACCTAGATAGCGATTTCTATCCAGTGTTAACAGACCTGGGTAAGAAAGTAGTAGATCGGGACCTCTAGGTAGGTCGTGCTACTCCTGTAGCTCGGCCATCTTTTTAGCTCCCAACTTCCCCATAGTGGTTACATAGGTAGCTATCTCATCTAACTTTCTTTTAAGTACTGGATTACTGACACTGTCTTGTAACTGCATTGGTAACTCGTAAAAGCGCTCTAGTTGTTCTGCGCACAGAGTTAGCTCTGGAGGACACCTCGGAATACCGGAATCCCTCAGACATCCCGCCATGTATATACGAGGCTCTTCTCCAAACAGGGGCTCAATACCCGTGGCATTATTATATACTTGATTTAAGAAATCTAGCTCGTGAACAGCATAGGCTATCTGAGCAGGGCTAAGCGGCTCCCAGATATGAGGTATAGCGATACTACCGTTAATAGTTTGAGCTAAGGTCATAAACGCAGAAGAGTCCCACAGGTAAGCAGGGTTAGCTAGTGCAGCTATACCTCCAAGTAACCTGTCCCTAGACTTAGCATCAGGTAAACAATCTTCATCTTTTAGCTCATCCAGGATAGTATCAATCTCCCAAGTAAAACAAGCGCCCTTAGTAAGAGCGTCGCAGCAAACCACTAGAGGTGTTAGGGGAATTAAAGCCGAAGATTTAAGGAGCTCCTTGGCTTTATTCACATTACTATATTTACTGCTTACACTCTGCATTCTAAAGTCCTAGCTCCTGGACCAAGGCTTTTTTCATATCTACGGGAAGAGTATCTAGAATTTCTGTTAGCGCATCTGGAAGTAACTCCCCGTCTTTAGAAATCTCTTCTACTATATCTGAGCCTAAAATGTCGCCGTAGGTTTCAGGCGCAACGCTAAGTAGCTTTTCTAGAGGAACAGCCGTGCCTGCTAGGTCTACCATTGGCTGCATAGCTATCTTAGTGTTAAATACAGTAGCTACAGGATCGGGCATTTGCTTGCCATAGTACTTATTAAATCCTGCCTGCTTATCTAGGTCGCTAACAGCATTAGATAGCTTAATCAAATCGTCTCTAGATAAGCTAGAGTCCATACTGCTGGCTACACTAGCCAGCTTAGTGTAGGCGTTCGTTAGAGCCTCTGTAGGAGACTTTGCAGCTCTAGCTTCTAACCAATCACGGGCATATTGAGTGTTACACTGAACTAAGCCTGCATACTTCAATGTCCACTCGCTTACGTTCTCGCCTCGTGCATGAGCTTCTTTAACTAGCTTTAGGGCGCCACCTGTAAGTGACTTGCTACTTAGCTTTGATTGGTTCCTTATTAGGGCCTCTTCCGCTTTTTGTATTGGAGTGTTAGAGTAAAAGGCAAGCTTCTGCTGAGACTCTACCAAGTACTGAGGCTTTTCTTCTTCAATAGCGGCAACTTTTGGTCTAGCAAAAATATCGTCAGATACTCCGTACATACTCAAAGCTGTATCAATCTGAGCGGTAACAGACTCCGCAAGATTTGCCACTTTTGTGGCATAAGCTTTAGACAGTATTGCGTCTGCTGGCGTATGTACTGGGAACATCCTATTAGACTGATCAGCAAAAGCTGAGAGGGGCAGAGAATCTCTCACATGCTCACCTACTTGAGCAGTTTTTACATGCTCAGCTAAGTCAGGATAAGTGTTAACTAAGCTACGTAATGTAGCGAACGTGGTATCAGTATTTTGATCAATCATGGAGAAATCCTATGCGTAAAAAGTTCGTAATCCCCAAAGCTGGGGTTAAAGTAAATATAGCAAATTCTTATCGCACTTACCTTGCTAAACTTATGAGCAAGGGAACTTATAATCGGTTTAACTTCTTTGCCGATATACTATCTGGGTTACAAACCCAAGAAGACGCATCTACAAAGACATTTAGTATGCAGGTATACCAGGGTCACTATCTAATGAAGTATAGCCCTGATATGGTAAAAGAGCTAGATGAGTTTGGTGCAGGTATCGTAATAGCACATGAGCTGGGTCATGCCGCCCTATTCCATGTACCTCGCATGATAAAGCTATATGCTATGTTTGATAGTGATACTAAAAAGCTTATGGCTGCTGCAGGTATTATACACATTGCCGCTGACTATGCGTTAAACTCGTGGCTAATTGACTCTTGTAGTATTTTTACCCTAAAAGACCTTAAGACTAGAGTAGGTAAACCAACTAATAGCGGAGAAGTTTACGACGGTCAGCCTCTCAGTACCTACGCAGGCATTCATCCAAGCGATGTTGGCTTGCCTCCTAGGAAGTCTTTAGAGTGGTATGTAGATGCGCTCAGTAAGCGCATTATTGATGAGCCGTGGGATATACGTCTAATCGTAAAACCTGGCGACGGTGAAGACTCTGACAAGGATTCTAACGCAAAGGGTAAGGGCGATAAGACTGGTAAGGGACGCGGAATGCTCGGTAACCTGAGTCAGGCTGCAGGCCAACTTACTGATGAGCAGCTAGAGGAGCTTATGGAGGCGGCAGGCATTGATCCTGCTAAAGATATAGAGAATCTAATGAACCCTTCGGAGGATGGTAGCACTAGCGAGTTAGCTGACCAACTAACCAGGGAGTTCACTAAGATGATGGCTGATAGCGCTGAGGCTGTGAAGAGCCGAGGTACTCTTCCCGGTAGTATACAGCAGTTTATAGAAGACCTTATTAGACCGCCTCAGGTAGACTGGCGGCAGGAGCTACGAAACTATTGTAAGTCAGCTAAGCCTTCTCGCAGTAGGACTACTCTTAGTAGGCCAAAACGTAAGCATGTAAGCATTGAGGGCGCGGTAACACCCGATCATCCCGGTAAACGGAAGAATCCCAGTTACCGAATTGTGTTTGCAATTGACACCTCAGGTAGTGTTAGCAACGCAGAGCTGCAGGAGATCTTCGTAGAGCTCCGAGGCATACTAAATTGCAATGAGGGTACCGAAGTGACCGTAGTGGAGTGCGACACTAGGATCGGACGTATCTACGAACTAGACTCAGTTAAAGAGGTAGATACAAACGTCAGCGGCCGAGGCGGTACTTCGTTCAACCCGGTATTTGACTGGATTAAGGGTAATATAACATGGGATACAAAGCGATGTGATAAGCAACCTGATCTGCTTATCTACGCTACAGACGGTGAGTGTCCGCTGCCTCCCGCAGATATACGTATACCCCAAAGCAAGATGCTGTGGCTTATTAGCAGCAGGGGCAGAGTACCAAGCGAGTCGCATGTGTGGGGTATGAGAACTGATGAAGTGAAAGGATATGGTGACTATGGAAGGTTTATCAAGGTCAACAGTATTTCCCAGTAAACATCTTGTATCGGTGTGGGATAAATCTGTTGCTATAACCTATCTAAATGACTCAACGGTACACGTTAAAGTGCCTGAGCATTTTCTTGTTGATACTATAGTACCGGGCATAGCAGCTGACGCTGAAGTAGAACTTGTACTGCTTAAAGATCACGAGGCTCTAAGTGAAAACTTACATCTACTAGGCACGAGATGGCTGGCTGACATTCTAAATACTAAGGCTAACGCTTGGTTGCTAGAGCTAGTAAACTCTTCTATCCTGATGCAAGACTGGACAAGAGAGGATGTATGGGTAGCAGTGCCTCTAGAGCGTAAAAACAAACAAGAGTATTGTATGCCTATGGTAGACCCTGAGTCTAATAAAGAGCCTCTTATGAATTGTGGTACAGCTATTATTGCAGATCAGTTTAGCAATGTAGCTGAGAATACTTTGACAGCATGTTCTAACAGCTTAGCTTTCCTCATGGGTAAGTGCAAGCTAGGCTGTTCGTACTGCAGTATAGGGCTTGGAAATGTTACCAGTAAGTAAGCGGTTACTAGCAAATATGCTAGGCGTAAGGCTAAAGTACCTAACTTGGATAGCTACCGAGCTAAAAGAGAATAGTACTACGTTCTTTACTAAGGTTAAAATACCTAAGGGAAAAGGAAAGTTTCGTACTGTATATAAAGTAGACGGTAGACTTAGATTTTTGCATAGCAGAATAAAAGATCTCTTAGAAGCGTGCATACCTGCTACAGGTACCAGCTATGCTTATGAGTCCGGGTGTAAAATTAGTGACACTGTAGAACGTATGCAAAAAGCTAAGCTACTACTGTCTATTGACTTCAAGAATCACTTTGGGTCAGTGTCTATGTGGCAAGTAGCAAAAATGCTCGAACACAAGGGCTTTGAAGAAGACGTAGCTTTTCTTATAGCCCGTCTATGCTGTATTACCGAAGGTACTAAAAGTTTTCTTCCCCAGGGTAGCGTGGTTAGTCCCACCCTTAGCAACAAGGTATGTGAGCATCTACTAGATCCTGTACTTAGTCAGGCATTCCCTAATGCTACTATAACTAGGTACAGCGATAACCTGTATCTAGCCTACGACTCCAACGAAATAAGCGGTAGAGATACCCTTAGTAAATTGCGGGAAGTGGTAAGACTAAGTACCGGCTGGAGATGCCATAAAGCTAGGATAATGCCTTACTATAGAAGGCAGCGTGGTTTAGGTTTGGTGCTAAATGAAAAGCCCAACATGCCACGGGAGAAGTATCAAAGCATGAAAGCGCTGCTGCACAACTTGGCTACTAAAGACCAAGAATCACAGCTAACCCGCGCCCAAGAAACCTATGGTTTTTCAGAGGTGACGGTATCAGAGCTACTAATGCGATTACGGTGTAAGCTGGTATACTGGAAACAGTTTTTGACACCGGCAAAGCACTCTAAGCTAACTAACCTACTTGACTTAGCAGAAAGAAAGTATGACACAGAAACCAGTAGTAACAGTAACCCGTGACGTAACTGTTGGCTTAACAGCTCGAGGCGCTCGGTGGGAACATGGTATTCCAATAGCTTTTGATCCTGAGTTCCCTAAGAACACCTGGCAAGTTAACACTTTTACAGAATCTTCAGCGGACACGGCCGTTGTTGTATGTGATGCTCCTAATGACGAAGTATTGGAATTACTCCTAAGTAAATATGGTGTTGTTACGCAGGCCTACTCCAAAGATGTTAGCAGGTACGTAGCTGCACTTGGAGATAATATCAGAGACTTGGTAAAAAGGTATAGGCAACAAAGTCTTAATGGCATTACGACATTGTCAGAGTATATCGCGAGCCTTGGTAGTATATCTGGGTTCAACAATGACTATAAGCAGAACATATACATAAAAAGTGGTGAGGGTAACTCTTCTAGGGAACAAACAGTTTATTTCATTGGTACTCCTAGAAATGTAATGCTCAGTATGTGGAATAGGTACACAGACTCGGCTTTGCTATTAATGCATGTCGCTACCGACGAAGGTAACGTACAG
>Ga0213858_10000281_pt1 | contig 24821 bp, 38 predicted proteins | sample PICome_FD_160122 | JGI IMG/M metagenome (GOLD analysis project Ga0213858, IMG submission 160122) | Coastal seawater microbial communities near Pivers Island, North Carolina, United States - PICO245 | ecosystem: Environmental > Aquatic > Marine > Coastal | place: USA: North Carolina | collected... | reverse complement strand
TCCAACTATCGTCTAAACCTTGTTCTAATATATCAGCTAAGACAATGCCCCTGTCCTCAGGTTGGCTAATAGGTATGGCTTTATAGGTGTCTCCATCCCTAATGCCAAACCAATAAAGTCTGTATCTGTTTTGTGCTGATACTAAAGAACTGTTAATAGCTGTTGGTTCAAAGCCTAGTATTTCTGAGATTTGTTTTTTGTATTCCTCTTTCATTCTAACATTCTCAAGAAAGATATACTTAGGCTTTAACTCTTGTACGAGTTCCCACCAATCAAAGAACAAACTACTTTGTTCACCTTTGACTAATCCTTTTCCTAACCCTGCAAAGGATAAGTCTGTACAGGGTGAACCTGCCAACATCAAGTCAATCTTAGGTAGTGTGGATGTGTCAATCTTTTTAACGTCCCCTAGATGTATCATGTTAGGGTAATTGTATTTGGCTACTGCTATAGCATACTTGTCTATCTCACTAGCAAAATAGTTATTAACTTTTATCCCTGCTTTCTCAAGAGCTAATTGACCTCCTGACAAACCATCAAAACAACTCAGTACGTTTATCATTTTGTCACCTCTATCTTTCTTAATTCTAAGTTAACATATCCGATAGTGTTGTGCATATCTCTAAATTCTAAACACTTTACTTCTGCCCCTACTTCCTCACTATCTATTGAGTACATCTTGATAGGCTTGTTTAAATCTCCTGTTTCTAGGAGCATCTTTATTAAATCAATTGTTTTCATCTTGTATGACCTCTATTTCTTTTGGGTTAAATTCTTTTCTTGTTATCCCATAATAAGTATTAAGTAACTCAAATATTTGCTCTTGAAGGGTGACACCTTCCCTTGTGAATACATTACCACCTATGTCTTTATAATTAAATATTATTTCTTTTTCCATTTTTTTGACCTCCAAATGTAGGGAAATTAATCCCTGTTCCTTATGTTGTCTGCATCTTGTAGGGTTGCGAACATTCCCTTTAGTCTAGGGACTGTCCCTTTACCTTCATAGATACGCTGAACGTACCCATTGTTTTTAGTGATTGTTCCACGCTTTCCGTAGCGTGTTGTTTCTCTCCTGTAAGGAAGGAAAGTTGTCTTGTTTAGTATTTGTCTAGTCATATGTGACCTCCATTTAGTTAATGTGTTTAAAATATTTGTACTCGTTATAATAATTAATGTCAAATCTTTCCGAATAACTTTATTAATTTATTTTCTAATTCGTTTAATTTGTTTTCGTTTGCTTGATACCTGATTGTCAAACCTCCTCTTTCTTTAAACTCCTCTAGGTTGGTTGGTCTGTCATCAATTAGTAGATTTGGTTTTTCTCCGTATAGTGTTGCCCATTTCCATTTATGTGCAGAGTAAAACCTTTTCTTATTAAAAGCACTATCAAAAGCATATTTAAAAAGATTATCCAACCATATATTTTTGTTTTTAATACTGTTCTCTTCATCCCCTTTTAATGGAGTGCTAAGTATTGACCAACGTCCCTTAGTGTATCTCTCCACCATATGCAGAAATTTAATTGTTGTTGGAAAGATCGGTATCCTACTGAAAAAGTCCGTACCTTTTAACCTTTCAATTACACTCTCTTGTGAAGGGATATCTTTCCAATGGTTAACACCAAACTCTAAAGCTAGGAGCTTAAAAAAGTCTGCAATAACTCCGTCCATATCAACATATGTCCAATTAGGTTTTAGGTTTAACCCTGATAAATTTTTAGGTAGTTGTTTTAACATCTTTTGTTATCCTTCTTTGTTATAATCTTTCATCCCTATTTTGTAGTCTTGTATTGCTAGATAAACCATGATCGGAACGGAAAGAATAAATAATATTGTTGTTGCTATTATAAAGCCTATCATTTTTTCAACCTCTCATTTAAATGATAATCCATGGTTTTTTTCCAATACAAGTAGCCCCTCCAATCATTTTCTCTTACAAAAAGTAATTCAGCAAGTGTTGGCTCTCTTTCTTTCCGTTTAGGAGTTGCAACAATAACTTGTTTACTCCTACCATACATTTTTTGCTTTTCCATTTGTTCATACTCCTATTAGTTAATAACGAAACCTGAATTGTCTTTACGTGCCTTACCCTTAGCTTTTAAACCTACTACTACATTTTTAGGATCAAGAAACCTTAAGTCGTCCTTGTCACCGTCTATTACTTTTAAGTTTAAAAACTCATTAGGTAATTCTTTTCTGAAGACTACAGCTATATTTAAACCATTCTTTATAGCTGTTTTGTGGTGTGAAGAATACCAATCATTAGCTTGTGAATACGACCACGTTAAAGAATAGTTTTTAATGTCTGAAACATCACGTTTAAAGATCTTTGTATAGTCATAAAAAACCACGTTAGGAAATAAAGCAAAGATATGTTTGTTGTCTTTTACTATTATTTTTTCCCACTGAATGTCCGTTGTTCCGTTTAATCTTACGCAAGCTTGAACACCTGCTTTAATACATTTGTTTTCAAATTTGGTGATATCTTCAAAGAGTAAATCTAAAAACTTTTCACGTTCTTTGTAAAACATTGTTGTTTTCCTTTTACGTGCGTCTTGGACAGTATTAGTTGTTTCACCTTTTTTGAATATTCCTCCACGTCCTGCAGTATTAAGACAAGGTTTAAAACAGCTTGCTTTCTCTGCTAAGGGGCAAGAGTTATATTCTTTATCATCTATTAATAGTTTAAATGGTGTCCCATAAAAGATAGCTGTTACGTATTCTTTACCATCACCTTTAATTGTTTTAGCGTTATTCCCTGCGCTTATTATGTTACCTTTAAAGTTCATTTGTTTATACTCCTATGTTTATTTATCTACTTGTTTAAATCGTTACTAGTTAAGGGCTAAATTATTAGCCCCTACTTAGTAAAGACTTTATTTTCCTATGTAATTTTCTAATAGACCTTTAACATGATCGGAAAGCTTTTTAAAGTAAAGTGCTTTATTACCATACTCTCTTCTATTGTATTCGTCACAATAATCAATATCATATCTATTAGCACAATCAGATTGAAACTCTTTTAGAATATCAACATCTATAAGTGAAGAGCTTTTAATAGTTTTATCTGTTAGCCCATTTAAAAAAGCTCTATACCTATTACAAAACTCTTCTGACCAACATTCGGAAAATGTTTCGGTAAAATGATATATTTCATTATCTCTATAAGATGAAGAAACATAATTGATACCAAACTCTAGTTTATTTTGTTGTGTGTTATCCATTTGTTTAAAACCTTTTTTGTTTGTTTCGATTATTAAAGACACAGTTTTTAAAATATGTAAATAGTTTTTTTAAAAAAAGTTTGTCGGAAATTTGACACCATGCAAAGTTGTTAATCCGTTGGTGTAAAACGACACACAAAAATATTATAGGGATATAGTTTTTAGACTTGGTGCATACTGATAGAATAACAGTATAAATATTTAGCAATAACAACACATTATAAATAATTTATTAGGCTAGTAGCTTAAATAAAATAAATTTGTTTATAAAATGCCCTTGTATTCTTTATATATTCTTAATTTGTTCCTGGTTTGTTCTATGGGTGCGAGAGCCACTGGGGGGTGTATGGTATACGTATACACAGAAATACACAGAAGGGCTATTTTAGTTGTAAACCACTTTGACTATAGGGTAGTTTCATCGACAAAGGGGATAGTGTCAAATAATTATGTTGACAGGGGTGGGGATACATGGTATAACATAGGCAGAGCCTTTTAGTTATAACATTAAAGTCTTAACAAACATTCCTAAACTTTAAAAAACATTATAACTAAAAAGTTATAACTACACTCTGTAGTAAAGATTATTATATTTCCTAGTAAAAAAGTGTTGACAATGAAAGATTCCAAAGTAAAACTATATCCATCTGAAAAGGTTATCGAAGATTTTTATGCTGCGTTAGCCAGTAAAAGCGAAAAGAAGCTTAAAAAGGTTCATATTCCTAAATCAGATGTGTTCTATATACGTGAAGCCATCTATCGCAGAACTGGGAACCTCTACTCCCTAGATCACGTTGAACGTGCCATGTACCTTGAGGGACTCCTACGTCCTGACGAAGTGCTAGAACCTAAAAGACCTAGAGGCTATTGTTCCTATGACACCGATGATGCTAGATAGATGGAAGATATTACCACGACTAATGATGCTGACCATGACCGGCGTTTACATTCGCTGCGTAGAATGGGCTTTGAGTGTTGGACCAGACTTGACGACACAACAGGCATCCCTGATATCCGTTATTACTGGAGCGATGACTGGCAGTTTCGCCATTTGGATGAACGCAGAACGCTCCAACGAAAAAGAGGTAGACAGATGATTTCATATATGGTAAAATACCTTAAACGTATTTGGTGTGCAGTATTAAACAAGAAATGCCACGAAGAGTGTGACTGCACTATAAAGAAAGATTAGTATGATTGGAACACTACTTAGTTCTGTATCAAGTTTAGCGTCATCTTACATCGAAGGCAAAACGGCAATACAAAAAGCCGAAGCCACGATTAGGATGAAAGAAGCGACAGGTGAGATAGACTGGGACTTAGCTGCTATGAGGGCATCCCAAAGCTCCTGGAAGGACGAATGGCTGACATTGCTATTCAGTATCCCTCTGGTCTTGAGCTTCATGGGTGAATGGGGCAGGGGCATAGTAGCAGATGGATTCACTGCGTTGGCAGGTATGCCACAGTGGTATCAAATAGCTTTAGGAGCTATAGTATCTGCAAGTTTTGCCACACGGTCTGCGAGTAAGTTATTTAATATGAGAAAGAAGTAATGGCAAAATGGAGTATCCCAATGTTTAAATTATCGAGTAGAAGCCTAGAAAAGTTAGAGGGAGTAAACCCTCTTCTTGTTGACACTGTAAAAGAAGCTATCAAACTAAGTTCTGTGGACTTTGGAGTGATCTATGGGGTACGTTCCCTAGCAGAGCAAGAGAAGTTGTATAAATCTAAAAGATCACAGACTATGAAGTCAAAACACCTGATCCAAGACGACAGGACATCACACGCTGTGGACCTTATGGCTTACGATGGTAGTAACCCAAGTTGGGACTTGGTGATGTACGATGACATTGCAGACGCTATGAAAGCTGCGGCTTTGAAAACAGGAGCTACAATTCGTTGGGGAGCCGCCTGGCAAATTGACGATATAACAAAATGGGACGGAACAATGGAGCAAGCCATGAACGCTTACGTAGATTTACGTAGGAGTCAAGGGCGAAGACCATTTATTGATGGACCACACTTTGAATTGAACTAATATGAAAACTGGCGCACCCAAACAAGTTAAGATTCCTGCTAAAAGACCTGCCTTTATGTCTGAAGATAAGAAGTCAGGCAAGGTAGAGAAGAGCAACAGGTTCTTAAACTTTGTTGAAGGTGTCAAAAAGTCGTTTGGTGGAGGTATAACCGACCCACACTTTAACGTCAAGGGAGGTAAACTCCGTCCTGATGTAAAGAAAGGTGGGTTTGGGCTTAAATTTACCTATGAGTTTAAGAAAAGATGACCAAGAAAGACCCACGGTTAGCTAGAGCAGGAGTGGCAGGGTTTAATAAAGCCAAAAGAACACCTAATCATCCTACAAAATCACACATTGTGGTGGCTAAACAGGGGGACAAGATCAAAACAATACGTTTTGGTCAGCAGGGTAAGAAGGTTGGTACGGTAAAAGGCACAGCAGGATCACCAAAAGCAGGTGAGTCACGCACAATGAAGATGAAACGTAAGAGTTTTAAGGCTCGACACGCTAAAAATATTGCAAAAGGTCCAATGTCAGCAGCATATTGGGCAGATAAGGTGAAATGGTAAGACTATGCCACTAACAACCAAAGGCAAAAAGATTATGAAGTCCATGAAAGGGCAGTATGGCAAGAAAGAAGGCGAGAGAGTCTTTTATGCTTCACGTAATAAAGGTGCGATCAAGGGAGTAGAGAGAGCTAGTAAGGGTAAACTAATGAAAGGCAAGAATAAAAAGCCTGACTTTATCGTTATGATTGCTATCGGTGAGAAGAAGAAGAGGAAGAAATGAGCAATACTGTGATTGAAACAAACTTTGGCAAAAAAGTAGACTTGCAAAGAATATCAAAAGGATCAGCATCTCTAGTAACTAAGGTTGGTGCTTTTTATGTATTCTCTTTACGAGTATCAGCAAATGATATTAGAGAATACTCCTTCACAAACAGAGATCGTGCCGTATCTATGCGTTCTGTTTTGATAAGTCATCTTGCTCAGAAGATGCAGTTAGATACAAAGAAGAAAGTAATTTAAAAAAGGGTAACGAGTGGCGTTTTTACAGAGTAACATCCCATACTTCAAGGCATGGGTAAGAAGAGAATATACGTGTAATTTTGAACAGTATCATGGAGAGTTCTTACACGCAATGGTAATAGCCGTGACGAGCATGCCGAACAGGTCATTAAGTTTTCAAGTGATATTTACAGGCTGCGAGACAGACGACACAGAAGAAGAAAACGTACACGGTGGAGCAATGTGGGCTAGAATGCCCATCACAGCATTGGTTGGTGACACACCTTACGAGCAATGGCCGCAAGAGTTACCACCATACGTAGCACAACCTTGGGATTGTATGTCCCACGAACATTCGGTCTACGTTTTGAATAGAGCTACTCCTGCTCCTTGGATAGCAAAGATAGATGGAGAGTTCTACCCTGCTAAGTATTATTTCACTGTAGACTATACGGACAGTGAGATAGCTGACGACCCTGCTCAACACAAACAAAGTCATGTGCTTGAGTTGATGGAAGCAGGGGAGTATACAGGTAACATCGTTGCGTTACCGAACAATAGAGTACGAGTAACACACCCTGCATGGTTTGAGACAGGAGAGGGAGCGCCAGACTTTAAGCCTAGCCAAAGGACGTTCCATTCAAAACAAGAGACTGAGTACGTTTGGGATACTCAACGAGTCTTTAACAATCTATATTCTAAGGAGAAATAAAATGGTAATGAAGAAAAAACCAATGAAGAAAAAAGGCATGGCACGAGGTGGTGCTATGAAAAAGAAGGGTATGGCAAAAGGCGGCGCAAAGATGCCAATGGCTAAAGACCCAAAGACAGGTAAGATGATACCTGCTTTCGCTATGGACGGTAAAGGTAAAATGGCGAAGGGCGGCATGACCAAGAAGAAGAAGGGCTACGCAAAGGGTGGCATGATGAAGAAGAAGGGTATGGCTCGTGGTGGCATGAAAAAAGGCTACGCAGCAGGAGGCATGACTGTTCCTCAACTCAGAGCCGCAGCAAAAGCCAAGGGCTATAAAATAATGAAAGGCTAGTCAATATGGCTAAGTCTACAGTAAACAAAGCAGGAAACTACACCAAGCCTACCATGAGAAAGAACCTGTTTAGTCGAATCAAAGCAGGCTCTAAGGGTGGTAAGCCAGGTCAGTGGAGTGCTAGAAAAGCGCAGATGCTTGCCAAACAGTACAAAGCTAAGGGTGGTGGCTATCGCTAAAGACCCTAAGGTTGGTACAGGCAAGAAGCCCAAAGGTTCAGGACGCAGACTTTACACAGATGAAAATCCAAAAGATACCGTCCGTATAAAGTATGCGACTCCTGCTGACGCAAAAGCTACGGCTAGAAAAGTAAAGAAGATAAAAAAGCCCTACGCTCGTAAGATACAAATACTTACAGTAATGGAACAAAGAAGTAAATACGGAGGCAAGCCCCAACAAGCAGGAATAGCTAAGAGGGCGAAGCAACAACTAAAGGCAAAGCATGGCACTCGCAAAAAGTCAACGTAGTCTTAAAGCATGGTCAAAGCAAAAGTGGAGAACAAAGAGTGGTAAGCCCAGTAGCAAAACTGGAGAACGCTATCTTCCTGAAGCTGCAATCAAGGCTCTATCACCACAGGAGTACGCAGCGACAACTAGAGCTAAAAGAAAAGGCACAAAGGCAGGGAAGCAATTCGTCAAACAGCCAAAGGGTATCGCAAAGAAAACACGAGCGTACAGGAAAGTAAAGTAATGATTACAAAAGCATGGTTCATAGTGGCAGTAATGTCTGGTGTGTATGCAGATGGAACAAAAGATATATTTATATTTCAACATCCTGAGGATCATGGACATTTCCACAACGCATACATGTGTCAAAAATTTGTAGGGAATCACCCTTTTAAAATTGCTAATGCTTTAGTTAAAGAGTTTGGTAATAGACCACCTGAGCAAATCATATGTGTGCCTGAAGAAACAGTTGAGATGTTTATGGAGCAAGGTGGCAAACGAGGAGAGAATACCTAGTGCTATACGAACCCACTTGCGAAATATGTGGCAGTCACATTGAAGACGACAGATGTGAGGTATGTGAGCATACAGGCGATAACGGTGCTTGGGTAGAAGAGGTTATAAAGGAAAAAGATGACAAAAAATCTGACTGAAAAGCAACAGAAGTTTTTAGCGGCACTGTTTGACGAGGCAGGTGGTGACGCACGACTAGCTAAGAAGATGGCAGGGTACTCTGACGAAACACGATTGTCTGAAGTTGTCAAGCCATTGAAAGATGAGATAATGGAAGCAACAAAAGAATATATGGCTTATGTTGCACCTAAGGCAGCGATGGCAATGGGTAATGCACTCATTGATCCCACAGAGCTAGGTATACGAGATAAGATGACAGCAGCAAAAGATTTGTTGGACAGGGCAGGATTAATTAAAACAGAGAAGGTTAATGTAGAGTCTTCAGGTGGTCTGTTTGTTCTTCCTGCAAAAGAAGGGACGAATGAGTAGTGAAGAGCTAGGATATTGGACATTACCTAAACCTGACATAGAGGTTAAGGAGTGGAGGAGGATACCTAGAGTTGCAAGAGTAATACCTTTTGGTTACGAGGTTGATCCTGAAGATGCTGACTTCCTGCTACCTATAAAGAATGAATTAGACGCACTAGAACAGGCAAAAACGCATCTTAAACAATACAGCTATAGAGAAGTAGCAAACTGGCTAAGTAAAGAAACAGGACGCTACATCTCACACATGGGACTAAAGAAGAGAATACAAGTTGAGCGAAGACGTAAAAAATCAACTACGATTAAAAGGGAGCTTGCCAGAAGGCTCAAAAAGACGCTACAAGAGATCGAAAAAGCCGAAACAAGTAGAACAGGTAGTTACACCACAGCAGGAACAACTGCCTGAAATAAAGATAAAACCACAAGAGGTTCAGGAACAGGATGTACTGTTCAAACCAAATGAAGGACCTCAAACAGATTTCTTAGCCTCTTCAGAACGAGAGGTGTTATACGGTGGAGCAGCAGGTGGTGGTAAGTCGTTTGCCATGTTAGCTGACCCACTTAGAGGACTAAACAATCCTAACTTCAGTGGACTGCTAGTTCGACACACAACGGAGGAGCTAAGAGAACTGATACAAAAATCTCAGGAGTTGTATCCAAAAGCAATTCCTGGCATTAAGTGGTCAGAAAGAAAGTCGCAGTGGGTAACACCTAAGGGGGGAAGACTGTGGATGTCATACCTAGACCGTGACCTAGATGTCATGCGTTATCAAGGTCAGGCATTTAATTGGATAGGGTTTGACGAGCTTACACAGTGGGCAACACCCTACGCTTGGGACTACATGCGATCAAGACTTAGAAGCGCAGATCAATCATTGGGTCTGTATATGAGAGCAACAACTAACCCAGGAGGACCGGGACATCAATGGGTAAAAAAGACATTCATAGACCCATCCCCACCCAACTCATCGTTTTGGGCAACGGACACAGAAACTGGTAGTGTTATTACATTTCCACAAGGGCATAGCAGAGAGGGGCAACCTCTTTTCAGAAGACGCTTCATACCTGCTAATTTGTTTGACAACCCTTTTCTAGCTGAGTCAGGTGACTATGAGGCAATGCTACTATCTTTGCCTGAGCATCAGAGGAAGCAACTACTAGATGGTAATTGGGATGTAGCAGAAGGGGCAGCGTTCCCTGAGTTTGACAGGACAAAACACGTAGTAGAGCCGTTTAAGATACCATCTAGTTGGACAAAGTTTAGAGCGTGTGACTATGGTTATGGAAGTTACTCTGCTGTAGTATGGTTAGCCATAACACCTGCTGAACAGCTTGTCGTATACAGAGAGCTACAGGTGTCAAAAGTTCTAGCAGTAGACTTAGCTGATAGAATATTACAACTAGAAGCTGATGATGGTAGAATACAGTACGGAGTTTTAGATAGCTCACTATGGCACAAAAGGGGCGACACTGGTCCTAGCCTAGCAGAGCAGATGATAGTAAGAGGTTGTAAGTGGCGACCATCAGATAGAAGTAGAGGAAGTAGAGTTGCAGGAAAAAACGAATTACACAGAAGACTCCAAGTCGATGAACATACCGATGAACCACGCCTTGTTATATTTAATAACTGCACAAACCTTATATCTCAACTTCCTAGTCTCCCTTTGGACAAGAAAAACTCCGAAGACGTAGATACAAATAGCATGGATCACATGTATGACGCTTTGCGTTACGGTGTGATGACACGACCACGTAGCACCATATGGGACTACAACCCTGTGAATCAGCGAACAGGTTTTCAAATCGCTGATCCTAACTTTGGATATTAAACATGGCAGAAGACAACGAAATACCATTTGATACAGCAGAGGTTACAGTTATGGAAGATAACGACCCTGCAATAAGATCAGAAAGTGATGTAGTAAGTTACGTACAAGGTAGATTTAAAAGAGCAGAAGATGTAAGACAACAAGACGAGCAACGATGGCTCAAAGCGTACAGAAACTACAGAGGACTATACGGACCAGACGTACAGTTCACAGAAACGGAAAAGTCTAGGGTATTTGTAAAAGTAACAAAAACAAAAACACTAGCAGCATATGGTCAAATAATTGACGTTTTGTTTGGTAATAATAATTTTCCTTTGACAGTAAATCCAACGAAACTACCTGATGGTGTAGCTGAGTCGGTACACATAAATATAGATCCTAATGCAGAAAAGGGTCAAGACGAACTGCGACAGGCTTTTGAAGACAAACCTTCAGAGCCTTTTTTGTTTAAGCCTAACGGAAAGTTAGAGCCAGGCGAAACATTACAGGACATACAAAACAGATTAGGTGCGTTGTCGGATAAACTAAGTGGTGTGTCTGATAAGATAATAGAAGGTGATGGTAAAACACAAACAACTGTGACCTTTCATCCTGCTATGATTGCAGCAAAGAAGATGGAAAAGAAAATACATGATCAACTAGAAGAGTCAGGAGCAAACAAGCAATTACGTAATACTGCTTTTGAGATGGCTCTGTTTGGTACAGGTGTTATGAAAGGACCTTTTGCTGTAGACAAAGAGTATCCTAATTGGGGTGAAGAGGGTGAGTATGATCCACTTATAAAAACTGTGCCGTCAACAAGCCACGTATCTATTTGGAACATATACCCTGACCCTGATGCGTACAATATGGATGAAGCAGAATACTGTGTAGAGAGACACAAGCTATCTAAAACACAAATGCGTAATCTAAAAAGCAGACCATACTTTAGGGGTGAGTCCATAGAAGAGTGTCTTGCTATGGGGCCGCAATACGATAAGAAGTATTGGGAAGACGACATGAAAGACTACGCTATTGAAAACTATACAGAGCGTTATGAAGTGTTAGAGTTTTGGGGATACGTAGACGCAGATATATTAGAAGAAAATGGTATAGATATTCCTGCAGAGTTACAGGACTTAGAACAGATAAACTGCAACATATGGGTATGTCAAGGTCATGTACTCCGAATGGTATTAAATCCATTCAAGCCTGTGCGTATACCTTACTATGCTGTTCCTTACGAGCATAACCCATACAGCTTCTTTGGTGTTGGTATTGCAGAGAACATGGACGATACACAGACACTGATGAATGGTTTTATGCGTATGGCTATTGATAACGCAGCATTGAGTGGTAACTTGATTATGGAGGTTGACGAGACTAACCTCGTGCCAGGTCAAGATTTATCTGTCTATCCGGGTAAAATATTTAGGAGACAAGGGGGTGCGCCAGGACAAGCTATCTTTGGTACTAAGTTTCCAAATGTAGCTGGCGAGAACATGCAACTATTTGACAAGGCACGAGTGTTAGCAGATGAGAGTACAGGCTTTCCGTCTTTTGCCCACGGACAAACAGGCATACAGGGAGTAGGACGTACAGCGTCAGGTATATCTATGTTGATGTCTGCAGCAAACGGTTCGATACGTAATGTTGTGAAGAATGTGGACGACTACCTGTTAGCACCAATGGGTAAAGCGTTCTACAGTTTTAACATGCAGTTTGACTACGACCCTAGCATAAAGGGTGACTTAGAAGTCAAAGCACAGGGTACTGAAAGCTTGATGGCAAATGAAGTGCGTAGTCAAAGACTAATGCAGTTCCTACAGGTTGCATCAAACCCTGCACTTGCACCGTTTGCAAAGATGGACTATATAATTAGAGAGATTGCAAAAGCTATGGATCTTGACCCTGATAAGGTTACGAATAGCATGCAAGATGCTGTGATACAAGCTGAGATATTTAAGAAGTTCCAAGAACAAATGCCACAGCCACAGCAACAACAAGCCCCACAACCACCTGAAGGATCAGCACCTGCAGGAGCAAATGTGCAAGACACCTCAGGAGGTGGGGGATCACAGATAGGTACAGGTACAGCACCTGCGCCAGGCGAAGAAGGATTTACAGGTAATGTCTAAGATTAAAGAGTTAACGAATAACAAAGAACTATGGGAAGCTTTTGTCGAGGAGCTACAACGATCAATAGTAAACTATCAACGTACAATGGAGCAGACAGAAAAGCCATCTGATATATACAGATTGCAAGGTGCTATCTCTGCTCTTAGACGCATGATGCAACTAAGGGATATGATGAACAATGGAAAGACCTGAGGAACTCAACCAAGAAAAACAAATGAAATTTGCCTTCATGGATGAAGGTGGTATCCTTGCAGATGACGGTGTAGACCGTGACCCTGTAAGTGGTAACGAAGTTCCTGCAGGTAGTATGGCAGAAGAAGTTAGAGATGATGTACCTGCGATGCTTAGTGAGGGTGAATACGTTGTACCTGCTGATGTTGTACGCTATCATGGCATAGATAAGTTTGAAGACCTACGAGATGAAGCCAAGATGGGCTTGGCTAGAATGGAAGCTGACGGACGTATTGGTGGACAGCCTGTAGAGGAGCAAGAAGATTTTCCTTTTCCTGTTGAGGAGCTAGAAGGTTTCCAAGAGGGTGGAGCAGTTGGTGATACATACTCTGACGTTACAGGTTCTGACTTCAAAGCTAATCAACCTTATGGTGCAGGAGGAGGACGTTTTCCTGGTTTAGGCTTTGAGCTACGTAACTTTACCGATTCAAATACAGGCAAAACAGTTGTCATACCCTTCTTCAATGGAAGACCCATGCAGTATATCCCACCTAACTTTTTAGAGGGAGGAGCTACTACGACACAGGGTGGAACTGTTGATCCTGTTGCAGATGAAAAGAGTAGACAAGAGGATGAAGCAGAAGCAGCTAGAATTGTGCAAGACAAAGGAATGAGTCCTCTTGCTCTTGACGCTGCTACTAAGGCATTGAGTGGGCAGGAAACACAAATACAACCAAAGTCATTTGATGAGTATACATCTGAAGATTGGAATAATTATATAAAAAATTCTGATAGCTTTACAGCAGATATAACAGCTAAGATACCTGTTGTGGGATTGCTACAGAGAATGAATGAAAAAGCAGCACGTTCTTTTGCAGAAAAAGCGTTACGTTCAGGAGTAAACCCTGCAACAGAGAAATCATTAAGTTCACAAGAAATACTAACACTACAAAAAGTTCTGATGGTTGCTCCCAACACAAGTATGACAGAAGCTGTTATAAATGCTGTAACAGGTAAAGGTGAGACAATACAAGGTGTTCCTTTGTTTGAACAAAAAGGTTTTGAAGCAGACTTGTTACCTGATGTATCTAAGTTTAAAGAAGCCGAACCCACAGGACCTTTCTACAAAGCAGGAGAAACAGATGCACCTGTTACGGAAGAAGATTTACCTTTCTTTCCTAAACTTGATGCTCCTGACTTTGTAACGCAGGAAGGAGGCACAGTAGCCCCAACACAACAAGTAGACACACAGAGAGACGATTTTCCAACGTCTAAGTCTAGGAGAGAAAGTAGAGGCACTAAAGCAAGTAATATATTTGATATGAGTGCTTCAGCACAAATAGCTTCAGCTAATGCAAAGGAAGGTTTATTTTATAACCCAGGCAATATAGAAATAGGACAGAACTATGCAGGTGAGATAGGCACATATGCAGATGGTAGATTTGCTCAGTTCAGCACTCCTCAGTTTGGTGTTAGAGCATTAGCTGTTGATATGAAAACAAAAGCTGATAGATATGATAATAATGTGGAGTCTATGCTACTAGAGTATCTAGGTGGAGGTAGAACAGGTAGCAGAACGAGTAAGTATAAAAAAGCAGAGATAGAAAATCCAAACGCCAGAACTTACATAAACAATGCCATAAAAGCTGTGGGTAGCAAAAAGATAGATACTTCTAACGTAAAACAGATGAAAGGTTTAATAGAGCAAATAATAAAAAATGAAAATACAAAAGATATAGCCGACTTTTATTTAGATAAACCAAATGTTATAGAAGAGGGTATAGTTCTATCACAAAAAAGTTTTCCAAAAGAGACACAATTAGCTGACGCACGAAAGGCTCTTAGTAATGAACTATTTAGTGCAGGACTAGTTGCGACACCTCCCACGTCTCCTTTTGAAACAGGACAAGCAGTGGCACAGCCTACAGAGGTAGTACAACCACAGGATGTATCACAATTTTACGGACAAAGATTTGATCCTACACAAATAGATACAGACGATATGTTAAAACAGGCAGCGCAAAATATACCTGCAGGTTCTGACATTGGAGGGGCAGCACCCTCTGGTTTTCAAAATATCATAGCACCTCAAGTAACACGACAATCTGATTTACCTTTTGTACAAGGTCCTTCTGTAGCGCCTACAGTGGGATCACCTGCTGTTTCTCCTGCTACGGCACAAGATATGCAAATGCAAAAAGCTTTTAGTATCCCTAGAAGAGATGTAGCAGGAACAACAACTGCTCCCACCATAGGAGGAACAGGAGTAAGTGGCACATTACCACAAGTTGACACAACTACACCCACCTCTAAAACAATACCAACAACTATTCAAGACGTTGCACCTATAGGAGATAGAAAAGTTAGAGATGCAAAGGAGTTTTTAGCTAAAAGAAAAGCGGCACAACAAGCTGTAGAGGATGCAATAAGTTTTGCGCCAAAGACCAAGGAAAAACCAAAGGCTAAAACAAAAGAAGAAGAACAGATAAGCCAACAAGAGTATGAAAAACGTGTGGCTGATGCAACAAGAAGAGAAAATGAAAAGGCAAGAGACAGAGCCGATAGTGCTAGAGACAGTGTGTTAAGACAGGGAGGTAGTGTGCAAGAAGCATTTGATGCAGCACAGACTGCCTTTACAGGATTTACACCGTCAGGGGATTTCGTAGGAGCAACAGACCCTGGCACAGAGGCAATGCAATCTATACCAAGTTTCGGTGCTTTCAAAGAGGGTGGTTTAGCCTCTAAGCCGAAGAAAACTAAACCAAAGAAGCGTAACACCAAGAAAGGTCTTGGTGGTAAAATGGCTACCTGATGAAAATCAGCCCCAACAATAGGAGTAAATATTATGCCAGAGTTAGAAAACGTAGAAAAAGTAAAAGTAGCAGGGTTTGTTGATCCACGCCCACGCAAAAACAAAAACGCAGAGCGTATCAAAAAGGATGAGGAGGAACTGCAAGAGCTTCTCAAAGCCAAAGAGCAAGGTGGACAACCTGCTGAGGAGGTCAAAGAAGTATCTGATACTAAAGAGGCAGACGAAACAAAACAAGAGGATCAGAGTCTTTCAAAAGAAGAGCAGTCTTTTAAGAAGAGATACGGTGATCTACGGAGACACATGGCAGACAAAGATAAGAAGACTGAGGAAAGAATCAAGGCTCTTGAAGATCAGTTATCAAAAGCTGCTAAAAATGAGTTGGTACTACCCAAGTCTGAAGATGAAATAGCTGAGTGGACTAAAAAGTACCCTGACGTTGCAGGTATAGTTGAAACAATAGCTGATAAAAAGGCTAGAGAAAGATCAAGTGACCTTGACAAGCGACTTGAGAATATTGAAAAGATGAGGGTAGAGGCAACAAAAGAAAAAGCTGAGGCTGAACTTATGAAGCTACATCCTGATTTTTCAGATATAAGAGAGGACGATAAGTTCCACGATTGGGCTGAAGCACAGCCTAAGTGGGTACAGGACGCTCTCTACGAGAATGTTGATGATGCTAAGTCTGTTGCACGAGTTATAGACTTGTACAAAATAGATGCAGGTATCACAACTAAAAAGAGCGACAGTAAAAAGTCGGCAGCTTCTGCTGTGAACACTCGCTCTAAGGCTTCTCCGACAGCAGACGAGTCTAACAACTACATTAGGGAATCCCAAGTAGATAAAATGTCAGACAAAGAGTATGCTAAAAATCAGGAAGCTATTATGGAAGCAATGCGAACAGGTAAGTTTGTATACGATTTATCTGGTGCAGCACGATAAAAAAGTGTTGACAAGGCATTTTTTCTAAATATAACTAACACGTACAAACAAAGATTGTCTGACTACCTACGACAAGTATAGACCCAATCTGTTTGAAATCATGTAATCAAACAACATTGCAACTCTAAAAAAGCGTAGCCTCTATAATCGTAAGTTTGTTATTAACGCCATAACAACTTTTACAGGAGGATTTATCATGGCATTTCAAACAGTAGCAGGTTACGGCAACTTACCTAACGGTAATTTCTCGCCAGTAATCTATTCGAAACAAGTACAGCTTGCGTTTCGTAAATCGACTGTTGTGGGTGACATTACTAATTCTGACTACTTTGGTGAAATCGCAAACCAAGGTGACACTGTTAGAATTATTAAAGAGCCTGAAATTTCAGTCAAACAGTACGCACGAGGTACACAGGTAACAGCACAGGATTTGGATGACGAGGACTTCCAACTCACCGTTGACAAAGCTAACTACTACGCTTTTAAAATGGATGACATCGAGGAAGCTCACAGTCATGTGAATTTTATGCAATTAGCTACCGACAGAGCTGCATACAGACTAGCTGATCAGTATGACCAAGAAGTTCTTGGCTACATGTCTGGTTACGCACAGTCATCACTTAGCTCTGTTGCTGACGGTGTAAACAGCACAGTCAACGGCACAAAAGCAGTAAGTACTGCAGGATCTGACGAACTTCTTACTTCAATGAAGTTAAGGAAGGACTCCTTTGCTAGCATTACTACTGGATCAGCAGGAGATCACTCAATCCCTGTCCAAAACCTAGCTCCAGGTGCAACTGCTGTATCAACTGCAGCTGTTACTCCAATGGTTATAATTAACCGAATGGCTAGACTGTTAAATCAACAGCAAGTTGATACACAGGACAGATGGTTGGTTGTTGACCCAATCTTCATGGAACTTCTTGGTGACGAGAACTCCAAGTTGGTAAACGCTGACTTCAACGCAGCCGAACTAAAAAATGGACTTGCCCTAACTAGCCTTGGAGGTTTTAGACTATACGTGTCTAGCAACCTACCTGCTGTTGGTACAGGCGCAGGAACATCAGGAACTGCAAACCAAAACTCTAACTTTGGTGTTATTGTTGCAGGTCATGGTTCTGCTGTTGCGACTGCTGAACAACTCAGCAAAACCGAAACATACCGTGACCCTGACAGCTTTGCTGACATCGTTAGAGGTATGCACTTATATGGTAGAAAGATCCTCAGACCTGAGGCAATCGTTACTGCCAAATATAACGCAGCTTAGGGGAGGGTACTAACATGGCAACTTTTGACTTAACAGCAAGTTCAACAACTGGTGTTGGTGCTAACTCTATCGCAGCTTTCCCTTCACACGCAGGAACACACATGGTGAAGACTGTTCAAGCTTACTTGGACATTGACGCACTAGTAGCTGCAGGAAATAGCTTTTCAGACGGTGATGTCTTTCAACTGCTTGAAATTCCTGCAGGCACATTAGTTCTAAACGCAGGTGCTGAAGTTATGGCAGCTTTCACTTCAAGCTGTACTTTGGATATGGACTTTGGAGGTGGTGATGACATCATTGATGGTGCTGACATCACTTCAACAGGGTTCTGTGCTGCAGGCACTAACGGACAAACCAACACAGTAGTAGGCTCAGCCGCCTCAACTTACACTCAATTTGTCGGTACTACTGACACTATTGATTGTACGATTGCAGGTGCTGCTCCTGCTACAGGTAGGTTACGAGTCTACGCAACTGTCATTGACTGCAATGACCACGGTGCAGTGGACAAGGCTACTGAAGTCGCTAGAGACTTAGCCTAACATACTTTAATGAGGGGCAGGGCAACTTGCCCCTTACACTATCAGGACAAAGGTGAATGGCAACTTTTTTATCATTAACAAATAGTGTATTAGCAAGACTAAACGAAGTGCAACTCACCTCTTCTAACTTCTCAAGTGCGAGAGGTATACAGGTTCAAGCACAAAACGCTGTAAATGAATCTATACGATATATTAATCAAAGGGAGTTTCAGTATCCCTTTAATCATACTACAAAATCACAAACACTATCTCCGGGAATAGTTAGGTACAGCATACCCACTGATGCAAAGCACGTAGATTATAATACAGCTAGAATAGTAAAAAACAGCACGTTAGGATCGTCAGGGGCAAACCTAACCATCCTTCAGTACAACGACTACATTAATAGAGAAAATGTAACACAAGAAGATGAGATAGTAACAACAACATTAGCAGAAGCTTTAGATGCTAGTGAAACAGAAATAGACCTTACAAGTTCCACAGGCTTTGACAGCACTGGAACTATTTTTATAGAAAACGAAGAGATAACATACACAGGTATTAGCACCAACACTCTTACAGGATGTACACGAGGTGCTAACGGAACAACGGCTGCAACACACGACAACGGCACATCTGTTGCACAGTTTGACAACGGTGCTGTGCCTAGATTTATAGTTAGGACATTAGACAATAACTTCCTATTGTTTCCGTTTCCTAACAGAGCGTACACATTAAAGTTTGACTACTTTGCCTTTCCTACAGATCTTTCTGCAGAAACTGATACAACAACAATACCTGCACGATTTGATCCTGTAATAATAGACGGAGCTACAGCTTTTGTATATCAGTACAGAGGAGAAACAACACAGTATCAACTTAACTTTAGTAGGTTTGAACAAGGCATAAAGAACATGCAGAGCTTACTCGTAAATAAATATGAATATGTTCGCTCTACAGTAATACAACAACCAACAGGATATTTTAGCTCAGGAGCGTTGAACTAGTGCCTGATTTATCGCAAACAAACCCTGCAACATTTCCACTGCAGGGAGGATTAGTCTTAAATAAATCTACGTTTGCTATGCAACCCGGAGAAGCCCTTGAGCTTATAAACTTTGAGCCTGATATCAACGGTGGCTATAGACGCATAAATGGGTTTTCTAAGTATAACGATAACATAGTACCAGTAACAAGTGCATCTACGGAAGAAGTGTTACTCTCTTGTATCTTTAACGGAACAATAGTTGCAGCAAGAGGAGAAAAGATATTTACAGCCACAGCAGGAAGTGGGTCTTGGACAGAACGAGATAGTGGCAGAACAAGTGCAGGTGTCTATACTTTTGAGCGATTTAACTTTGACAACAATGATAAGTTAATTGTAGCAGATGGCAACAACGCACCAACAGTATTTAATACATCGTTTGCAGCTACAGATGTAAGTAATAGCAGTGTTGCAGGAGCAAAGTTTGTAGCATCTTTTAGAGATCATATGTTCTATGCAGGAATGTCAAGCACTCCACAAGAGATGGTCTTTAGTAAGCCATTTGATGAAGATGACTTTTCAAGTGGTGCAGGTTCAGGGTCAATAGCTGTTGACGATACAATAACAGGACTAAAGGTTTTCCGTGATAATTTATTTGTCTTTTGTGAGAGTAGAATATTTAAACTAGCAGGGTCTTCTGTTTCTGACTTTACCATGACAGACATCACAAGAAACATTGGGTGTTTAAACGGACAGACAATACAGGAATTTGCAGGAGACTTAATATTTCTTGCACCAGATGGTTTAAGAACGATAGCAGGTACAGCAAGAATTGGTGACGTTGAGATTGGTACAATTAGTTCTCCTATTCAAACTGTATTTAATGAGAATATTGCAAATGCTAGTGGTTTTAGGTCACTTGTTGTTCCTAACAAGACACAGTATAGAATATTCTTTACGAAGTCAGGTGTAGCACAGTCAGCAACAGAGGGAGTGCTTACATCTTTAAGAGGACAGCAGTTTGAGTTTGCACAGCTAAAAGGTATACGACCAACTTCTACAGATACCGTGACAACAGCAACAAGCACAATAGTTATACACGGTGGTGAAGGTGGGTACATATATCAGCAAGAATCAGGCAATGACTTTGACGGTACAGCAATAGCAGGTAAGTACAGAAGTCCTGATTTAAGTTTTGGTGATGCAGGGATACGTAAACATATGCACCGTGTTCTTGTAAGTTACAAACCTGAATCAACTATTAGTGCTGATATGTTTCTACGCTATGACTATGAAGACCCAAATAGTCCACGACCTGCAGCCTACTCACTCACAGCAAGTGACATTGTGGCTATATACGGTTCAGGTGTTTATGGAACGGCTACATATGGTGGACAGTCAGAACCACTGCTTAGACAATCAGTAGAAGGTTCAGGATTTACAGTAGCTGTACGAGTTGATGACAATGGTACAACAGCCCCTTACGCACTTAGGGGATTTCAAATGGAATATCAAACAGGAGCTAGAAGATAAATGGGAGCAACGTATACACGACAGTCTACATACAGTGACGGTGATGTTATCACGGCTGCCCACACTAATGACGAATTTAATCAGTTATTAGCCGCCTTTGCAGCCTCAACAGGACACACACATGACGGTACTACAGCCGAAGGTGGTCCTATTACAAAACTACTTGGCACATCTCTAACCTTTGGAGATGGCACTGCAGGTACAGACATAACCGTAACATTTGATGGTGAAACAAATGACGGTGTACTCAAGTGGATGGAAGATGAAGACTACTTTGAGTTCTCTGATGATATACTTGTAGCGTCCACAGAAAAGCTACAGTTCCGTGATACAGCTATATATCTTAATTCTAGCACAGACGGACAGCTAGACATTGTAGCTGATACAGAAGTACAGATAGCTGCAACAACTATTGACATCAATGGTAACGCTGACATCTCAGGTAACTTAGGTATAGGTGGCAACCTTACTGTTACAGGTACAACTACATTCAACGGTGGCACACTTACATTAGGTGATGCAGATACAGACAACATCGTGTTTGGTGGAGAAGTAGACTCTGACATTATACCTGATGATGACAATACACATGACCTTGGTTCTTCAAGTAAGCAATGGAAAGATATATACATTAATGGTACTGCATATTTAGATGCTATTGACTTTAACGGTACAGCTATATCAGCTACAGCTGCAGAGCTTAATATCATTGATGGAGATACTACAGCTACTTCTACCACACTAGCAGATGCTGACAGAGTAGTAGTCAACGATGCAGGAACTATGAAGCAGGTAGCTCTCACTGACTTTGAGACTTACTTTGAATCAGCACTAGATACTTTATCAAACGTAACAACAGTAGGTGCATTAAACTCAGGTAGCATCACTTCTGGTTTTGGCAATATAGATACAGGCTCTTCTACAATCACTACAACAGGGCTTATCACTGGTGGCTCACTTGATATAGACGATGTTGTTATCAACGGTTCTAACATAGGACATACAGATGACACTGACTTAATCACAGTAGCAAATGGTGTCGTTACAGTGGCAGGTGAAATATCTGTAACTACACTAGACATTGGTGGCACAAACGTAACAGCCACAGCTACAGAGCTAAACTTACTTGATGGTGTATCAGGATTAGTACAGGCTGACTTTACAAAGTTGGCAGCAGTTGACGCAACAGCAGCTGAACTCAACATCATGGATGGTGACACAACTGCCACATCAACAACATTGGCAGACGCTGATAGAGTTGTTGTAAATGATGCAGGGACAATGAAGCAAGTTGCCCTGACTGATTTTGAAACATACTTTGAGTCAGCTTTAGATACACTCTCTAATGTCACAACAGTGGGTGCATTGAACAGTGGTTCTATAACAAGTGGCTTTGGTGCTATAGACAATGGCTCATCAGCTATAACAACCACAGGCACAGTTACATACGGTAGTTTATCTGATGGTTCAATAACTATTACAGCATTTGTAGATGAAGACGATATGTCATCTAACAGTGCTACTCTTGTGCCTACACAGCAATCTGTAAAAGCTTACGTTGATGCACAGATAACTGCAGAAGATTTGGACTTCCAAGCTGATAGTGGTGGTGCATTAAGTATTGACCTAGATAGTGAAACACTTACATTTACAGGTGGTACAGGTATTGATACAAGTGGAAGTGGTAACGCTGTTACTTTTGCAATAGATTCTACTGTAGCTACACTATCAGGTACACAGACACTTACAAACAAAACACTCACCTCACCAAAAGTAAATGAAGATGTAGCAGTAACAGCTACAGCAACAGAATTAAACTTGACAGATGGCTCATCTGCAGGTACAATAGTAAATAGCAAAGCTGTAATATATGGCAGTTCAGGTGAAGTAAATGCTACTACATTACAGATAGGTGGTACTTCTATTACAGCAAGTGCTGCAGATATTAACTTGATAGATGGCATTACAAACGGAACAGTAATAGCCAGTAAAGCTATCATAACAGACGCAAACAAAGACATCAGTGGTGGTAGAAATATTACTATAAGTGGCGAACTAGACGCTGCCACACTTGATATATCAGGTGATGCCGACATTGACGGCACACTTGAAGCAGACGCAATAACTGTAAACGGCACAGCCTTAAATACAGTAATAGCTAACGAAGCCACAGCACTAGCCATTGCACTAGGATAAGGAGAAAAAGATATGGCAAATACATTTAAAGTGGTGACAAAGGCAGGAGTAACGTCAGCAGATGTTATCTACACTGTAGCAGGTAGTACAACAACCGTTATACTAGGTCTGATACTAGGTAATACAACAACAAGTCAAGTTACAGCCACAGTCACACTAGGAACAGACACAAGCAACAGAGCAGGAGCAAACAACGAAGCTAACCAAGACGTAGAGTTAGTAACCAATGCTCCCATACCTGCAGGTTCATCACTAGAACTTCTTGCAGGTAACAAAGTTGTGTTAGAAACTACAGACACATTATCAGTCACAGCATCTGGTGCAACAGATGTAGCACTATCAATCATGGAGATAACATAATGCCTTATGTAGGTAATGCAACAGCTACTACATTCAGCACAATACCATCTGTGCAAAGGTTTAACGGAGATGGCTCTGACACGACATTTACGCTGTCACAGACCGTCACTAGCGTTCAGGATATACTTGTGTCAGTCGATGGTGTAGTGCAGGACAGTAACGCTTATACAGTGCCTGACGGTACAACACTGACCTTTAGTGCAGCACCTTCATCAGGAACAGGTAACATCTTTGTCAACTACCTTGGTCTGACAGACGGTAGTGTCACAGCACCTGAAGCAAACAAAGGTAACTTCAAGCATGGTGGTATGTTCAGAACTAATGCACAGTCAATGGACAGTGATGTAACAATCGCAGCTACAGAGAACGCAAATGTTACAGGACCTTTGACAATAGCAAGTGGGTCTACACTGACAATAGAATCAGGAGGGAACGTAGCAATACTATGAGCAATCTTCTAGTACAAAATATAAAGCATACGAATGGCACTACGGCAGCTACTATTAGTAGTGGTGGTGCATTTTCAAGTCCGGGTCATGTGGTGCAAACGTCATTTCACTCGTTTACTACAGCTACAACATTAAATAGTAATTCAGATGCTGATGTAGGAGGTTCATCACACACTTTTACACCAAAGTTTGCTTCTAGCCTTTTAATTTTAAGCTACAGCGTTGCAGTTCAGCTTGTTCGTAGTAATACTTTTCAGGGAGGTACAATAAATTTTGTAGTAGATGATTCACTTATTCAAAGCGCATCTGCGGATTATGAAGTTTACCTTGGTCTTTCTTCAGGAAGTATAAATAATTATTTAAGAGTTGATAAAGAAGTTAGCATGAGTGCTTCAAACACAAATGCAAAAACAGTTAAACTTATGGGTAGACCCTATGATACTTCCGATACTGGTTATATACTGGTAAATAATTCGGCACTTTATAGAAGCAGTATTAAAATACAGGAGATTGCCCAATGACAACAATATCTCAAGCAATTATTTCATTAGGTATAAGAGAGTGGGTTTATAGGGGTGAAGATGCTACCACTGAAGCAGAGTTTAATGAAAGGTTTAAAAAGGTAACAGGGTCAAAAGATGGAACGGCAATAGAAAGTTCAGACCCAAAAGATTTTGGTGTAACATGGAAACAAGTTAGCGATGAAAAAACCAAACTTCAAAATGCCGAACCTTTACGATTACTCAGAGAAGAAAGAAACAAAAGATTATCTGAAACAGATTGGATGGCTAGTTCAGACTTAACAATGTCAGATGCTTGGAAAAAATATCGTCAAGACCTAAGAGATATAACTAAGACAGCTACTTCTCTTGATGATGCTGAGTTTCCAACAAAACCG
>Ga0213858_10000278_pt1 | contig 24991 bp, 15 predicted proteins | sample PICome_FD_160122 | JGI IMG/M metagenome (GOLD analysis project Ga0213858, IMG submission 160122) | Coastal seawater microbial communities near Pivers Island, North Carolina, United States - PICO245 | ecosystem: Environmental > Aquatic > Marine > Coastal | place: USA: North Carolina | collected... | reverse complement strand
AATGATGGAGTTTTAACGTCCACATTGATATTTAGTGCTGCAGGGAGGTTTTGAGCAGCAACATTAGTTGCTACACCAGTCAAAGTGCTATCAATTTGCAAATTGTTAACAGGAACAATTGTTGGTGGTCTCAAGAATCCAGCGTTCATAGAAACCTCAAAACTATAGTGATTATGAGATCTAATTCCTGTATGATCTTCACCATTGTGGTTTAGAGTTGTTGGATATGTTTTAGATGTACCGCCAGCATTAGCAATTTGGTTTGCTGATTGATTACCATACCAGTTTTTTCTATTGGTAAACAATCCACTTGCTGCTGCTTCTCTGTAGTTACAGTTTCCACTAGCACCAGAGTTACCATTCAAAGGTCTAGGATGAGGACCAGACCAAACAGGTTGATCAACACCAAGACCACCACCAATACTATTAGTGTTTAGTTTTGCAGGTCCAGCTGTAGAAACAATTGTTATTCCTTCCTCAAATGTAGTAACAAATCCAACTCCAGGAAGAACAGAATCTCGTGGTGATTGTAGTGATTTTTGTTTTTGATTTCCTTCTACAGAAGATCCAAAAGAGGGACATTGGAATCCTTCAACGAAACCAGCATCAGGGTCAGCACGATTATATCCAGACTCACCTGAGGGATTAGCATGTCTATGAGAAGGCATGTGATCCTTAGAAAGTCTTCTAGGAACTGTATAGAATGATTTGAAGTATGCTGGTGGGTTGATACTAAAATCTCTAATCTGTGCGGTTAGATTACTGGAGTCAGAAACAACAAAGTTAATGTCTGCTGTAGCATTTGCTGATGTTGGTGGAGTAGTTGTGTCTCCGTTACCAGCAATAAGTTGTGTAGTTCCTGCTCCAGATGGTGTTAAAACATCAGCAACTGATGGTAGAACCCACTGAACTTCAAGAACAACATCTTCCTGAGCATTTGAACCAAACAAAGATGCAGGGATTGTGAATTGATTTCCTGCTGCAAATCCAGATCCAGGTGCAACAACGTTATCAATACCAACTCTACCAGCAGAGTTGCAACTTACACTAAGTTGCAGTCCAGTACCAGAAACTCCAGTACCATTTGCTAAGTTTGCGGTTCCATTAGTAATTGTTTGTGGATTAGTAGCACTTCTAAGTAAGTCAACCTCGCCCTGAATAATGTTGATACCACCGACAGCACCAGATGAATAATTTTGTCCCATCTGCAGTGCAGTTATAGACAAATAATCTGCTTCGTAATCAGCAAGGACTCTACCATTCAGTGTAGGCAGTCTAAACTGATCTCCAAGAATGTATGCACCATAAGCTCTACCATTCAGTCCATTAGTAGGACCATAGGTGTTACCAATAACTGAAGCAAGAACTGGATAGTCAATTGCTTCTAGTGTTTGTCCATTGCATTCGATCCAACCATCAGGTTTATCTCCTGCACTTCCTGTCCAAGGGAGAATGGTGCCGATTGAAGCAGCACGCATTCTCCTTTCTGTTTCGTAACTTTTAGACATTTTTAGTTATCAAATTTCGGTTAACCACCATCCTCTATATGTAGTCGGGATTGACTGACCACCACCATCTTGTGATCCCATAAAGACTAGTCCGAAACCAGCATTTCTAGTTTGGACAATCAACTCACCACCTTGATAAGCGGAAGGAAGACCACCAGCGTTTGTACCAGTGGTATCACCTTGAATAGCAACACCAGTTGGAGCGCGAAGAATTATAGACTGTGCATATGAGATTGAACCAGTAACTTCAATAAATCTAATCATATCACCCGTCTCTGCATCATCTGGTAGGGTTAGAACTGTATCCGCAGAGACTGCGACGATGTAGTTGTGACCAGTTTCAAGTGTTGTGTTAGCGTTGATGTAATCCCATCTACGACCACCGTTCTTGTTATAGAACTGAGTAACACCGAATGCATCAATAGCAGCATCACGACGGATTCTATAGTTTCTATTACCACTTTCACCCATGTTTGTGATGCTTAGTGGATAATCAGTGCTACTTGGGGTTGTGGTTGATGTACCAACCAACGTGAGATGACCACCGTTAACAGTTAGATCACCTTCACCATATGCACCACCAGTTTCACCGATTGTTGTATCACCATCAGCATTTGCGACATGGAAGACACGATCTGCGCTACCAAATCCAACACCAGTACCATGATCTTTGAATACCGAGAGATTATCACCGAGTCTGATATGACCCTGAACATCTAGGTTACCATTGCTATTGTCGAAGAATAGAGCGAGGTCATCACTATCACTATCAATATTACCACCATTTCCGTTGGTAATTCTGAAGACATTAGACAACCAGAACATACCATCAGATCTGAGTCTAGCATTAGGATCTGCCGTAGTTCCATCACCAACAAAGTCAGTAGTACCAGCAGCATTGATTGTAAATCTCTCTGTTGGATTGAGACCAGTTCCATTAATAACTCTGAACTTGTTATCATCTGCATTGGTTGATGCAACAGCAGTGAGGTTAATGCTGAAGTCTTGCTCACCAAGAATGGTTGAGTCAACACCACCAAAGACAGAATCAATTACAAATCTATCCTGATTTGCACCGTTATTAACAGTAAACTTCTCAGCATTTGTGCTGTTAACAGTAATAACTTCTACAAATTCACCTGATGGGCAAGTGGTGCTTGGACTGATTCTCAGGTAATCACCAACCTTAATCTGACCACCAAACTCAGCGAGAGCAATCAAAGTATCGCTGAAGTTGAGGACTGCACCAGTAGTAGATCCGCCAGTAATGTCTAGAGCACCACCGCCAGGATCAGCTGCTAGATTAAATCTAGTGACGCTATTAGCAGTATCGTTAATAACGTTCGCTACGAAGTATGTTGTACCTTGTACGATAGCACCTTGAATGCTTCCGATTGAACTAAAGGAAACTGCATCACCTTCTTGTAGTTCACCAATGGGAACTTCAAGTGTATCTGCAACTGCATTTAGATTAGATACTGCAGGAGTTGCTGCGTTCTGTGGAACTCTACCAACGGTATATGTTGCACCAGGAGACTTAGCAAGTTTGTTGATAACCGTGTTATCTGCTGTGTTGGTTGGAATAGTTGTACAATCAACACCTCTGTTAACAGGAACGATTCTAGTATTAGCATCTGGACCAGGAGAGATAACCTCAACCAGTTCAGTACCGATGATTAGAATATCACCGATCTCAATACCCTCAACGTTATTAACAGGAAGTCTAGTATACTCAGCATCAGAAGGATTACCAGTCCAAGCGTTAGTGCCTGATCCAGTATCAACCAACGTGTTCTGAAGTGTGATGCCAGTTGAAGTACCAGGAGTACCAGAGAAGACAATAGGAGTACCACCCTCAGTAGCAGCAATCTGAAGTGTTCCATTAGCAGCAGAACTATTAACGACGAAGTATGTTGTAGTGGTGTTTACATTGTTAGAAAGACCAGTGGTATCACTGAATCTAACTGTGTTACCATCGAGGAAATAGTTATCTGCAACAACCATTTGACCGTTGCTACCATTTACACTGGTAATAATTTCAGCACCATCAATATCAGCGATGAACTCATAGAAGTCAACATTCAGATTTGAAAGTGAACCAGCAGAGTGTGCAATCTTACTGGTATTCAGTGATGCTCTAGTAACAGTAACAGTACCACTGTTTGATCCACCATTCATGGTGACATCACCCATCATGTCTGTATCGCCGTTAACAATCAGAGAGTTTCTAATTGTTGTTGTTCCAGCAACACCACCAAGAGTGAACTGTGACGCTCTCGATGCAAAGTTGACGATGTTACCAGCACCAGATCTCGTAAAGAGATTAATAGTAGAAGAATTAGACTGAATATCACCACCATTAACATCTAGATCACCATCAAGAATTGTCTGAGCGTTCTTAACAGTCAGTGTGGAGTTAGCAGTATTCTGGAATCCACCACCAATTGTAATAACAGACGTTGATGTAGGATTATTATTTGGTGTTGTACCAATGTTAATAACCGATCTGTCTAGACTGGTATGAATATTGAGAGTACCAAGTCCTGCAGAAGATGTACCAATATTGATAGTTTGATCTGCTGTTGCATCATCAGCAATGTTAAGTGCAGTAGCATCACCAAATGCATTGACTGTGAGTGCATTATCATTCAGTAGATTGAATGTCGATTCATTTGTTGTGATATCTCCACCATCAACATTGAGATCGCCGTCAATATCTACATTAGCATTTGCACCAAGTAGTTTAAGTGTACCATTAATTGTTAAAGTATCACTTAGATCACTTCTGGATAGGTTAATACCAACACGATTGTTGACTGTATCAACTCTAAACAGTGCTGTAGATTGTGGTGAAGCAGAGTCACCGCCAACTAGGAATGCTTCATGAACATTCGTCTCACCCTTTGCAGTTCCAGTACCAGCCATGTACTGAGCATTAGTGATTGTTCTACCACTAATGAATGCATTACCAACAACATCCAAGTTTGCTCTTGGTTCTTGCTGATCATATGTTGTTCCACCAGCAGAATATGTTAGGAATCCAAATTCGTGTGCAGCATGTGCAGTACGAGCAAGTGTGTTAACACCCAACTTATACTCACCGATAGCATCAGTATCAGTTCTAAGTGCTTCAGAACCAAGAACACCAAATTCTTTCCACGATTCTTCAGAACGCTCTAGAACTGCAGTTGGTTGATTTGTTGGATCCCAAGTGTAAGTTGCACCAGTGATCGCATTAGCAACAACAAATTCAATAAAGTCATTATCAGCACCTGTTTGATCTGCTCTTGTAACTGTCCATAGACCGTTGATCAGTGGTTGAGAGAATCCTTGAATGCGGATTGTCTTACCAACACTCATCTTAATGCTGGTGTCTGCGTTCGTTAGAACACCACTCCAGTTAATTCTAACAGTTGCAGAACCATTGGTTACAAGATCAAGAATGCTACCAGCAGGGATCTCTTGATAATAGTTCGCATAGATCCATCCAAGAGAACCAGAGTTTTGGATAGAATTGCCCTTCAGCAACATATCTCCTGGTTGTGGATTCGCATCTACATCTGTAGATTGATAATATCTTACAAACTGGTCAGATGAGAATGTTGAACTTTGATCAGGAGTTCTGTTAGTTGGGATCTGCTCAGAGTATGAATAGTGAGTTCTCTGACTATATGTCTGTCCAGGGAAGGAAACTGTACCGCGACCTTTTGTCTCAAAAATAGCCGCGGAAATTTTATTGCGATCAATGGTAATGTCGCCATCACTTCGGTTAGCGAAATTGCCTCTTGTTAGAGTATTATCTTCGTTACCACCATCATTTCTTGGGTTTGATTGAATGACCAGTGCTGGTGATTCTGAAGGTGGTTGAGTATTGATGATGACTCTGTTGTTGAGGTAAGAAATACCTTCAACAGTGATCTTATCCTTAAATGTAACTGGAGTATCAAATGATGTGACCAGTGACTCAATAGGATCAGAATCATCCTCAGACTCAGCTAGAACTGCTCTCTCAAGGAACTCCTCTTCGCCTGTAATAGCGTCAATCTTACGGTTACCGATATAAAGGTCACCGTTAGAGTTTAGACCCGTGTAGAAGACGATACCGCCGTCTTGGCGCTTCGCTTGAGCATAGTAGTCTTGGAACTCAGTTAGAATGACTTCCTGACGTGCTGGGAGACCTGTGGAGTAGTTACCAGGACCGAAACCAAGGTATTCAAACGTGTGGTTACCAGATCTTGCGATAGATGGTCTACGTAGTTCAACATAAACTTTCTGATCGTGAACCGATGCAGTATCACCAGCAATAGGAATCTTTCTTTGCTCGGAACCAGATGTTGCATTACCATCTTGTGCAGCAATTGAGTTAGCACCAGTGTAGGTGTAATCTTCAAAGTATGCACTTTCAGTTAGATCAACAACTGCCTCTTTCGTCATTGAACGCTTGTAGTCGTTGACGTAAACTAGACCATGAGTATAGTTATCAGCAAAAGAACTAGATGCCTGTGGATCTTTGATTAGAGTATCCTTAGTACCATTGTTATCGATAACCTGATACCAAGTTGGATCGTTCTTGTAGTCTAGAGGATACAGTGATGAAATAGGTTGAGAGAACTTAAAGTTCTGGAAGTTGTTAGCAACACCAGCACCACGAGGTAGTGGAGTGACGTTACCACGAACAGCAGTTAGATAGTAAATACCATCTTGCTGACCAGATACACGCTCTTGAATCTCTTCAGCATCAAAGATGTAGAAAGTATCATCGATATCATTCTCATCTTCAACAGAAAGAACCTTATAGGTATTACCAACAGAGTCGTCTACAGTATCACCAGGAGTTAAAGTGAATACGTTAGCACCCTGTACAACATAGAGATACTCAGAAGTTAGATCTCTACCACCATTTACATCTGCCTGTTGATCAGCATAGACACCATTTTGATCAAATCTTGTGTTGACCAATGGATCATATGTTGGACGAGCACTAACATCTTTCAGAATGATGAAATGCTTAGCACCGACATTAAAGTAAGCGTGAATGTAACCAAAACCACTGGAACCACCAGTCCACTCAACTCTATTTGATACAGTGGATGATGTCTTACTTACAGTAAATGTACCTGCTTGAGGTGCATTAATCTCTACAGTGTGGAAGACTGTGTTCTTAAGTTGTGGTGCGTTTGTATCATCAACAGTATGGTCAAACGCGGTAACTTCTAACAGTGGTTGAGAGTTAATAGAAACCGTTCTAGCAGAGCGGATGCTGAAACGTAGGAAGTTATCTGTGTTAACAATAACTGGATTGTTATCTGGATCATAGATATTATCCTTATCTAGAGTACCAGCCTGAACTGCAGCATCAAACTGATTAACAGACATACCAATAACCTCAGCGGCATTGGTTGTATCTGGGTTACGGAACTCTGCTAATGCGGGAGCACCTCCAATAGGTTCGAGTACGATTCTCTGAGGTAGAAGATTTCTCTTCGTATCAGTACGAATCTTGATAACAAAACCATTGTTTGGTTTTCTTACAGCACCAGGGAAGTCTTTTGGTTGGACATAACGCAAACGATAGATTCTATCATCTTTATCACGCTTATCTTCAAGACGTGTGTAGAAAGAGTCAGTTGTCTGAACCTGACCAGAAGCAGAATCATAGTCACTCTCACTGAATCTTCCTAAGATGTTATCGTCGTTGGAAGTCTCATCTTTAAGATTTAGATACCAGAGACCATCAGTAATTGCAGGCGCTCTAGATGCACTTGTATCAACAAACGTTGGGTCAAATCTCATTGGAGATACACGCTTGTTAGCGAAGACGTACCAGAACTGAGTCGTGCTGTTGACTAGTGTTACTTCTGGCGCACCAGTAATTGCATCTTGTGCCGTAGCAAAGATCTTAAAGGTATCATCGCTATTGTAGCGTACATAATACTCAGTTGTACCAGAGATTTGTGTACCGCCAATACCAGACAGTGTGGGTAGAGTACCTACCTGACCATCAGAACCTTCTGCTCTGAAGAATACCTTCTGAATATAATCAGCACCCAATCCTGTTGTTGGTTTGTCGAAGATGTGTGCAACATCCGTCTTCAATACTGTACCGCTGCTACCATCGAAAGTAACACGATACTCGTGAAGATTGTATGTTTCATCTAGAACATACTGTTGGATTAAGATCTCAACATCATCATCAATCGCCTCAGTTTCAGGTGAATAGATGTAGATACCTGCTGCAGCGTTCTCTTTGGTGTTAGCAAGCATCAGTTTAGTCTGATCGCCACCATCAAAGATACCACTATAAACACTTGCTTGGTTATAGTTAAATGGTTGAGTATCTCTACCAGGAGCAATTACAAAGTAAGTTCTGTTTGGTTGGAATCCAACTGGTAGACGGATATCTCTTTCATCAGGAGTTGTTCCTGCTTTTGCTCTAGCAACCAGACGAACTGGGGTTCCAGTTTCAAAGCGGTGAGGATTAGTACCACCAGCATTAACAGTGAATAGTGTTGCACGGTTAGCAAACTGTGACGTAGATGTCGTTGGATTCTGACGAGCAACTACTGTCTGCTGTGGTGATGACTTAGTTGTACCAGCAAATACACCAGCGTTCGCAGGATATACAGTACCAGCATTATCAATACCAGCTTCGATCAAGTTGAACAAAGTGGTCATTGCTGAGATAACATCAGCACAATATTGTCCACCAACAGGATTAGGATCAACAGTAATTGTTAGATCTCTAGTCTGTGTGTAAGTGGTGGTGAGACCAGCGCGAGGGTTGTATACAATGTTCTGGATGACTGCTGTAGCAATCTCCAGTGCCTTATCGAAGACATATACTGATTGCTCTTCCTCACCAGCAACGTGAGCACCAGTTACATAGAGATTAGCAGCATCATATACTTGGTTGTTTGAACCATACTTAACGTTGTATGCGATTGCTTCAACAACATCAACAACGTCATCGAAACAGTTGACGCTACCACCAGGAACATTGAAGTTAGGATACTGGATTTCCATATCCTTAACTGCTACATCAGCGATGTAGTTTTTGTTTGCTAGGAGTAGATCAGATGCGTCAGCAAAACGATCACCAACAGGGTTGATACCATTGTTAAGGATAGTCTTAACTTGACCGAATAGAGACTGAATTGCAGATGCAGTGGTAGCACACTCAGGATAAACTGTGTCTTGAGTGATAGTTGTGTCTACTGTACCCTCTTCACTTGACCAAATACCCTTACGATCGCCATTATCATCTTCTAGCTTGAAGAGGATTTTCGCATTGCTATTGGTTCCAATCGCATTAACTGCTTGACCAGTAGTCAAGTATGCTCTCACACCATTTACAACACTACCAAGTTCGATAGTTGTTGAGTTAACAATGTTTCTGATGTAAGTGTTAGCAGGAATGTTTGATGTAGTCAGACTGTTAGTATCAACAGTTGTATTGTTGGAGTTGACTACAGTATATTCCTCAACCTTCATGCCGATTGATAGACCGACAGTAGTTGGAACAGTAACAAATGCAGAACCATTAGTAACTGTACATCCTGTTTGTAGGAAGTCCCAGTTACGCATCGCTGCGATTGCTAGGTCACGAGCATACTCAAAACCTTCAATGGTCTCAAACTTCTCACCATCGATGTAGTTGAGTTGTCCACCAGTGAAGTATGCTTCAGCAGCTTGAACACTATTGATGTTACCACCAAGTCTCAAGTCACCAATGATAGCATCAAGGAGATATCCAATATCTCGCTTACACTTAGTGATGGTGATATTCTTAGTTAGAAGTGCAGGATACTTTGTAGTAATGTATCCATATGCTTCTTCTGCAATCAGATCTTTGTTGTCTTCAATTCTGTTAGCAGCATCCTGGTTCTTGTTATCAACAACCACCGTAGTGGGGTTGAGGATCTGCATCGAAGATGGATATGAGATGAAACCTGATGGTTCCAAAGTTGCATTAAAGATAGCATCGGTTGGGGTAGTTCTACCAGAACCTGCTGCATAAGGATCTAGTTCGACATAGATTTTATCATTCGATTTTGCACCAATTCTATATCCATTAATAGTAGCAGCAGGACGCTTCTTAGGATCTGTGATTCCTGTTCCTGCAAAATATAGTTTGGTATTTGTACCACGAGATGCCTGAACATCCCAGGTATAGTAATCAACTTCTTCTTCGTTAGCAGAAGATTCGACCAATCTTTCTGGTGGGATAATATCTGAAATGTATCCACCCTTATCCTGATTGAAGGAGTAACCCTTGTGTCCGATAGCATGAAGTGATGTGTTACCGAAGTTAGAGTTAGAGTTGGTGATGGACATATCACCACCTGACTCCATCAGGAAGTGATCAGCGAAACCAACAGCGAAGATCGAAACACACTGAACAAATGAATCATTCGATGCACGAATGTGGAAGTTTCTCCAGTCATCCTTCCAGTATGCATCACCCTTAGTATGATAAGGTGTAGTTGCGAAAGCATCACTTAGAGATGCCTGGTTCCATGTGTTAGTAAATCTATCATAACGAATGAATGCTCTGTCGTCTTTCTGCAACGAAACACCCGTGTACTGAGCGCAAACCATGGACTTAAATCCAGATGCTTTCGCACCATTTGCCCACAGACCACAGATACCCCAAGTCGAACGAATCGACAGGTTAAACATGTAAGGAGATGCAGACTCAACAGAGTCAACTTCTGCCTGAACATATGCGTTGGTCGATAGACCATTACCTGTAGTATATGTCTGGTTATTTTGTAGACCCAGACCAGCAACAGTTCCTGTTAATTCAAACTCAAAGACTCTACGGTTGGTAGTGTCGAGAGCAGTAACGTCAAACGTACCATTCAGTGCATCATCTAGACCGTTCTCTTGAATAGCAACGTACTGCCCTTCAATGTAACCGTGAGCAATCTTAGTTGTTACCTGAACAGTAACAGTTCCTGCTGGTGAGGAATCAGTAACTCTGATCGAATCAATCGTTCTGAGGTCAGACAAAGGACCAACGATTCTGGTCTCTTGAATCTTTGCACCAAACTCATTTGCATCATCAATCGTTGGTTGATACTCAGCAAATGCTTTAGCAATCTTCTCGTAATAGATCTCAAGTTCAGTCTTTTGAGCGTACTCAAATACAGTGATCTTGTGGTGAGAGAACTCAGGAATTGCTAGGTTAGCACTATCATCTTTACGATAGTAAACCTTACCAACACCAGTGTTTGAATCATATAGAGGAGACTTGGTAGTGAGATCTCCATCCTTGATTGTGAACTGCCAAATGTATGCGCCACCAGTTACATTGAACATTGATGTTCTTGCCTGCTCTTTGTCTGCAGGATCAGGAACATATAGAGGACGAATGATTGTACGACGGAGGTCATAACCAACCAGTGAACAACCACGAGGAACTACACAACCACCTTCAGTGCCGTTAAACTGATAGAGAACGTTGTTAGGATTAGATAGATCTAGGAGGGAAGAATCTGTCCAAGCATTGTTTGACTGATCAAAACTGAATACTGGTGTTGTTGAATTATTCGCTGGACCAGGACGGTTATCGATGTAGTGATCACCAGGCATCAGCATGATGGTGAACTCATCAAATCTATCGTTATCAATACCAGGCAGGTACGAGTAACGTGCTACCTCAATAAATGCTCTCTGAATTGTCTTGAATGGACGATTTGGAGAGTTACCTCTATTGTCTAGCTCATCACTAGCATTAAAGTCGTCTGGAGAGACGTAGAGATAGCGACCTGTCTTACTGGAAATCAGGTTATCTAGTCTAGTTAGCGGCATAATTCAGTGTTACCAATACTGGTGTTGTTAGTCCTCGGATTATTTATCAGAGTTATTTACCGACTCCATAGTCGGATGCAGTTGACTCCAGATTAGATTGAATAGTTTGATGCAGTTTCGCTACTGCTTTACGAGTTTCTTCAGTCTCTTCCCACTCCCAGGTATCACCAGACTTGGTTACAAATTGACGTTTAATTGTTTTGCTCATAAGAATAATCCTTTTTCAGACATGTATTGTAGTGTTTCTTTCATGCTACCGATATGTTGTCTACCGATAGCGATTTGTGGGTAGGTTGCTTCAGAACCAAACTCACCACGGAACTGATGTTCTGTGAAGTGCTGACCCAATTTGTATTCGTGGAACTCACCATCAAGTGCTTTGAGCAGCATAGACATACGCTCACACTCTTGACTACCATTACTATAAATTACGACAGTATCAGTCACGTTGCCTCCAGTCGTCAGGTTTATCTTGCTTGAACCAATCTACAATTTCATCGGCACCACTGAACCCCGTTCTGTAATTAGATGGGTCGGGGTCGCCTAGTCCCATCTTATTCATAAAATCATCCATACTGCCCTCCTGAATATCCTGTGCTGCCTGACGGCGAGCTTTGTTTAACCAGTCTCTAGCAGTTGTATATGACTTGGCGAGTTTCTCTGCCCAGATCATATCCTCTAATTTTACATCCTCCTTGTTTGCGATCTTTTTACAGATAAATTCCAGTCTTAGTCTGTATTTGGTAGACAGCATATTATTCTTCCGAGAGATAGTGCTCTAGTTGGTTGATCCGTTGGAACTCAGCATACGCTGCTTCAGAGCGAATGTGAAGGATATCACGAAGGTCATCCATAATGAAAGTGGGATCGATACCATCTTCTAGGTATTTATCGATTGCTTCCTTGAGATACCTGTATCTATGCCACTCTTGACTGTAAGGTTTGTAGTTCATAATAAATTAAGTACAACTTAGTGTAATTCTAGGTCCATGTAAAACTGCCTTATGTGGTACAAAAGCTGGGATGAAGATAGAATCACCTGGATATAGTGTATGTATAGATTGGTCTTCAAATGCATAAGAAATTTCTCCTAGCATCTGAGTTATTATAACATCATATGGGTCAGTATGCAAAGGAAATATTTTAGAAACTTTTGAAAACGAGACGTAGACATCCATAGTTTTAGGATTTAACTCGTCCATTGCATCTTGAAGACTACCAGGAAAACTAGAAAGATCGCCGTGCTTCAATTGAAGTGACGGCAACATGCTATCATCACTAATTATCAACACAAGTGGAGTATCACTGTCTTGACTTGAATCTAGATCAATTTTTTTAATCACGTCATCCCAAGTGACTCTAGATTTTACGTGATCTCTGATTATTTTCATAACTCCTCCACCTGGGCTCGAACCAGGGACATTTTGATTAACAGTCAAACGCTCTACCGACTGAGCTATAGAGGAATATTCGCTATTCGCGAATGGAGAATAGGAGACTCGAACTCCTGACATCCTGCTTGCAAAGCAGGCGCTCTACCAACTGAGCTAATTCCCCTAAAAATAACCGCTGCAGCGTCCCACAGCGGTAGCAGTCAAGAGGGGTCCCACCTCTCTCTCACGCGGGTTGGATTTCCAGTTCTTTTTTCTCCTGGAGACGTGAGCACGGGTGTCGCCATCCCGTGTAAGCCCCCGATCTGATTTGAACAGACGACCTGAGCTTTACAAAAGCCCTGCTCTACCACTGAGCTACAAGGGCGAGGGAGGGGGTATCCCACCCCCAATAGGTTATTTGGGTAACAAGGCTAACCTAACCCCGATCTCCGTTCAGGCAGTCGCGAGGTCGCGAGTGCGGGAGAATGCAACGATATTGTTCGCTGCGACATCAGATGTTTTTGCATCTATTGGTTGCTTATCCAAGCAGGTTTCAGTCACGCTCCGTATACCCCGTCGAGACCATGGCACCCCCATGAAGTGGAAGTGAGGGGAATCGAACCCCTGTCCGAAATGTCGGTGGCGTCACCTACATGTCTTTTAGAGTCATCCATCAGGACTATGCTCAAATTATACCACGTTCTCGGTAGAATTTCAAGAATCCCCACTCACTTCCCCAAACTTGTCGATCAGTTTCAAAGTCGAATCCCTGATCTAGGACCCAGTAATAATCATCACCGAGTTCAATTTGGTTCTTGAGATAAGTCTTCTTACCTCTCCACTGAACCGTGCATTCCTTGCCTGCGAGAGAACCTTTGTACATCTCGCCGTCCAACTTGAAAAGTATATCACAACCCAGTCGTCTTTGCAAGGGTTTTTCGCGAAGAATATCTAGATTCTTGCAACCAACGTGTTGTTCAGGATCCTGAACTTCGTAGTTCTGTACTATGTAGTCATCTCCGATAGGGAGTATTTTTAGAATGAACTGACGATATGGTTGCCTAGGATTATAATCATATGCTTGCTCACCATAAAACAAATGATCACCCAGTTTAATGTGTGCGATGTTGATGTGTGCATACCTAGTGGGTTGCTTCATCGCTTGATACTTATTACTAAAACGTCCTTCCAGACAATCTTCAAACGGTTTCATCAGGCATCAACTCAGGATTCAATACAGGTACATTGAACAATAATGGGTGTGCTTCTTCCATGATCAAATAATCAGACGCTGAGTAGATATAATCTAGAGTAAATTCTGGATTTGTAGCACATTCTGCTAGTATCCACTGATTCTCTTTGTCTTCTTTTTCTAATGAATCGAATGTAAAGGGCATACCAGCAATAAAATACATCTTGACTGGTGTATTGTCTACCCAGCAATATTTTGTTTCTAGCTCATACCCTTTGAAAGACATGCCTTTGTTTGCATTTACACATAAGTATTTAACACTTATGCGAGCGGGGGGAATTGAACCCCCACGATTTTTTACAATCAGCGGATTTTAAGTCCGATGCGTCTACCGATTCCGCCACGCTCGCATGTCCATAGTATAGCATAAAAAAGGGGAGAAGTCTGATTCTGACCAGACTCTCCCCTGCGGCGACGATATAACCTATTTAGATCAGAAGGAATACTTCAGACCCAGCTTAGCACCATATCCACGATCGATATCGTCATCACCAGAACCAACGAACGAGACCTCACCATATGCACCAAGTGCCTCGGTCAGACCCAGACCGACACCTGCCTTACCAGAGGGGACGGTATCAGCGTCACCGCCGTCTGGAGTCAGCACGGTAGCACCGCCCTGAACGTAGTAGGAACCAGACTCACCGAAAGTTCCTTCGTAGCCTACGTGGAGATCCGTAGCGGCACCATTGTACTCCGAACCCGTCCAACCAGCATTGGTTTCCACGTTGACGTAGGGTCCTGCAAGGGCAGCAGCAGGAGCGAAAGCGAGAGCAGCAGCAGCTGCGAAAGCAGTTTTGATCATTTTTGTTTACCTTTGTAGTTTACTTGCGGAGTGGTTACCCGCAGATGTTGGATGAGGTTTTCCCCATCGCATGAATACAATTTATCAGCAAAAAGGGGGCAATGCAAGCCCCCTTGTGCCAGTTTGTTCTCGGTCACATTTTGTAATCAGTTGAGATTGATCTGAGAACCCGTGATATTAACGATACCCGTGACTGTGATGTTCATCAGACCAGCGACTGTCTCAGTGAGATTACCAGAGTACGTGCCTGAATAAGGACCAGTGAAGGTTTCTGTGGTGTTACCAGTCACCGTATTAGTGAAGTTTCCAGTAATTTCTGTAGTATTATTTCCAGTAATAGTCTCACTAAAATTACCAGTGATAGCCTCAACAAAGTTACCTTCTACTGTGTTTGAATAGTTTCCAGTAGCACTCTCAGTCAAGTTACCAGTAATTTGTTCGGTAACGTTTCCTTCAATCGCAGTAGTAACATTACCAGTATACTTTTCAGTTAGATTTCCAGCAGCAATAGTATGCGTAACATTACCCTGAGCAACGCTAAGAGAGAATGAACTGGGATTCTTAACTGTTGGAATTGGTTTTGGTGGTGTACCAGCGACATTCACCTCCATCTTTCCACCAACATCAATGGAAAAATCACCAGCTGCAGTAAGTTTCAAGTGTCCAGCACTTGAAATAGTATGACATGCTCTAGGATCTAGAATCTGTCTAATAGTTGCCTCACCCAGAACGTTCTGTGTGATACCACCAGAAACTGTCTGGTTAATAAAAGTAGTATCGGTCTTGAAAGTATTTGCTACAAGAGAGACTGCTCCACCAGCACCATCTCCACCTTGAATGTTAACAGTGCTTCCTGATAGGTTTAGGTCTTTTAGAGCACGAACAGTTACGTTATCTCCTTTGAGAAATACATCTCCACCTTTAGATTCTACGTTAATATCACCATAAGACACGACAGAGACTGGTTTCTCTTCGTCAAGCATGTTTTCAACTTCCATGGCGAATCTACCACCAACCTTCACAGTCATATCACCTTGTGGTCTCATAGTAATTTGACCACCAGTTTCATCTTCACCGATCTTTCCACATCCAAAGAAAATGTTTCCAGTATCATCCATGTGAATGGACTGTCCATTATCAGTACATATGATTAGGGTAACTCTCCCTTCTTCATTCTGTGCTTTTGTAATCTTTACACCATTGATCTTATCAACAGATGTCGATCTCTGATCTGCTGAGTGTGGTGGTGTAACAACTGCTTCGTTGATATTACCACCATCGGGAAGATCAGCAACGAAGTTGTTTAAACTTGTTAGATAATTTTGTAGTGCTTCTTTTGTAAGACTCATGATGGGCAATCAACGTAACGACCAGTTCCAATCTTCGCATATCCAAGTAGATCGCGAGTATCACTATCTAGACATGATAGGCTAGCGAGTGCCTTAGCACCAAATCCACCACCACCAACAATTTCTACCGTAGGAGCATTATCAAAGATTTGTGTTCTATCTAAGACATCAAATCCAATCACAAATCCACTAGCATTAATTCTAGCGGTGACTAGAGATGAATCTCCATTAATGTAAACAGTTGGAATAGAAGTATATCCAGTTCCAGGTCTAGTTAGTGTTAGTGAGTCTAGCACACAATTGATGTTATCTGGTTTATTTGGTACAAAGTTTCTTCCTCTCTGAGTAACACGAATCTCAGTAACGTATCCATTGGAATCAAGCAGAGGAACTGCAAGTGCTCCCCATCCTTGACCAGTGATTGCTATGTGTGGTGGTAGCAAGTATGGATCTCCAGGATCATCAATCGTAATATCAATAATCTTACCGTCATCATCAACAATAATATCACCAATGGTAGGTGGTTTATGATCTGCAGGTGGTGATGGTACTAGTGGTTTTACTGGTGACTCATCTTGTCCGTTAATATCGACTGAAGTTTTAGCACCAGTTCCGTTTACAGTGAAGACAAGTGTTTCGGTTCCTTCAATCTCAGCATCCTCTCTAATACCAACAACAACTGTTGATTGGTTATTTACAATTGCGAAAGTTCCATATAGGTTTCCACCAATGATATCATCCTGATTAATGTTTAAACCGAACAAACTGTAGCTCAATATAGTATCGTTTGGAATACCATTTGTTGTAATGGTGTATGTAATAAACTCTCCTTCTTCGACCTGAGTCTTATCACTCTTAACAATTACGGATACTTCTTCAGCTACAATAACCTCAGGAATGAATGCATCAGGATCTGGATCATCGTCTTCTAGATCACCAGTTCCTCCATCTCCTGGTGGTGGTGAGGGAGGTGTAGGACCAACGATAATGTTTGGTGGTGTTGATGGAGTTGGATCATTAGGATCAACATCAGGTTTCAACCCAATAGTAACAATAGCAGTAGATTGAATGAATGATACATCTTGTGTTCCTGTAGAATACTCAATCGCTACTTCAAAATCTTCGGGAGTATCCTGCTCGCCATCTTGATATGTCTGAATAGAAATTACTCTCTCGGTTTGGTTAGGTCCAAATCCTAAAATACCACTAACATCTTGATAATCGACATCTTTGGTTGCACTTAATTCATAAGTTTGGAAAGTAACAGAACTAGATGCCTGAATATTACCAGATCTTATTACTTTTACTTGTGCTATATCACCCTCAAAGACATTGGTATCTTTGATTTCGTAAGTAATTGCTTCTGCAGGAGGATCTGTTGGGGTAGTTTCTCCTGGCGGTAAGGTAGATCCACCTGGGGGATTTTCATCTCCAGGACCAGGATAAATGGGACTATTACCACCACCAGGAGGAACATCAGGAAGACCACCAAAAATAATACCACCTGCTAATTCTGGTGGAGCATAAGATCTTGCGTCATCACATACACTCTGACCATAATCTAGTGGACCATTTTCAAGTCCATCAAGTAGACCATCCAAGAAATCACCAACTTCATCTTTCTTTTTCTTATTGCAGCGAGTATCTTCACTACCACAAGCAGAGTCAATACCACCACAAGAAATGCCTAGGATGGACATAATCTTAAACATTGCTCCACCGACAAGATTTAGAGCACCACCAGCAATGCCTAGGATCGCTTGTAATGGACCTAAAACAGCATCTAGAAGTCCACTAACGAATCCAGTAATCTTGTTAATAATTGCGTTGACGAAAATATCAACTTGACATGTTGCTGCTCTGAATACTTTGAGGAGGTAATCAAAGATGAGAGCAGTGATGAAGTCAACCAATCTCTCGTAAATATCTTCAATGCTACAACCAATCTTCTCTAGTGTTGTCTCTAGAAACTCCTGAACACCCTCTAGAATGCCCTCAAAAGGAGTTAAAATCAGTTTTACTAGGTATTCAATACCTTCTTTTAACTTAGCAATAATCTCGCCTCTGACGCGAGCGAGAGCAGATTTAACAATCCTCAGAACTTTATTGATGTAACCCTGTGCTTTTGAGGTGTACTTAAAGAGTTCACCGTTTACTTTGCCGACAAGATAATCTCCGATGTTTCCACTGCTATCCTGAACCATTTTAAACAACTCACCAAGAACATGGTTGAGTTCGCTTTTCGTATCAGGATTACATTCTGCTTGAGCAGTAGATACACAAACTTGTGTACCAAATGGATTTGCTGCACTATTCTCAGCAGCATGAGCTCCATCTGCTGGAGACATGGTTGTTTGAGAGTTACCAGCAAGTTGACCAGATGCTAGGTTCTTATTTGTAGCTGCATTTGCGCTACTATCAGCGGTAGGGTTTGTCTTTGGATTTACAGCAACTTTAAAACTTAAGCACTTATCCTCAGAAGTAGTGGATATAACATCCTCAGGGGGTGAATCCGCTGAGTTAGCAGTATGTCCAATAGATCCAAGAATAAGTGGTTTTGTTTTTTCAATATTCAACCAAAAACCAAATACCCAATCTCCTTCCTCAAGGTTTGCAGAAGCACCAGAAGATCCACCAGTTTTGTAAGGTACAGTAACTGGTAGAGCAGTGTGTGCCCAAGGCAAATCCTCGGTCTTTACATTTTCACAGTCAGCATCATGTACCCCAACGATTCTAACTCTAAAACGGTTAGATTTCTTTGGTTGATCAATTTCTTCAACTTGACCAATCCACCATTCAGCACCGTCAGATCCTAATTGGTGGGTTGGTAATAGAGATCGGATAGATGGATCCATACTAATCAGTTATCATGAATTTTGCACTCAGGTGCGCCAGGTTCTTGATCACAATAGAGTTCAAGGGGTGTGGGATCGTGATGATCTCCTGCTTCGATTTCTTCTTTGTGATGCTCAACGTATTCTTCTAGATCATGCAGTTCCTCTTCAATGTGACGACGTTGTTGGGGAGAGGTCATGGGATTCTGAAGAATCTCTTTGTCCTTAGCGATATGTGCTTCGATGTTTTCCATAGTTCGTTTGTGTGTAACGTGTTTTCCTATTCTACCATTCCAAGAGAGTCTCTCTGTAGTCTTAATGATGTTCTAACCTGCATGTTAGAAACTGCAAACGCTCTGGATATTTGAGTAACTAAGTAATATCCACTGTTTAGCCTATCAACACTGTTGTTTTTTCTGTCCTCTTGATTACTAGAATTAGGAAGCAGAACGCGCACCTTATCGCCCACAACTAAATCAAGGTTTCCTGGGACCTCGATACGCAATCCTTGAGTATTTAGGAGATAATTCCTAGAGATAGACTGACATATAACATCACGACTCCAGTCTAGCAATTGATTATCTCCACTTCCATTTGGAGAGGCAGAGTCTTGACCACTGTAAAAAGTCTCATGATCAATTATAGCAGAAATCTGTCGAGTTGGATAATCAGATAGTCTTTCTTGTTCTGGATTTAGTGTATCTTGTGCTCCTAAGTGTGCTTGGTTTTCAAATGATTTTTTCGCAGAGAAAATTTTCTGCTCATATTCTCCTGTAGACATGTTATAGAAAGCTGCCTTAGATGCATATGCTCCCAGTCTCAATCCTTCCATGAGATTGATCTCACCAAGAAACTGCACCGATAAGATAGTATCATCATATGAGTCTTCTGCGGCACTATCAACAAACGTTTTTACTTCAGTTTGTTGATTACCAAACTTTCCTTGTAGATCACATAAAGAATCGATGGATCTGAAGTTGTATCCATTATGATTTTCAAAGAAGAAATATCCTGCACTACCAGATAAAAACTCTCCAGACTGACTGGATTGCTCTGCTGTAGATGACTTACTCAGTAGTGTCTTATCCTGAATAGATGCGATTACAGAGAATGGACTCTTTCCACTTGGAATAATTTTCAGTCTATTCTGTGATGGATCAGATGTAACTTCTTTATCTGTATCAAGAAACTCGGTCAATATACTCTCAACAATTTCATGAGGATATCCCTCTTGTGTATTACTAACCTTACGTCCTTCATTAGTAAGTGCCTCAGCACTAATCAAACCAATATTGTATCTCTGAATCTTATTTGAAATCATTCGATCGCCAACGCGATACACAATAAAGTTGTAAGTATATGTCTGTTCGTCAGGTCCTTTCACTTTAATCTCTACACTCTCACCACCAGTAATCCCACCATCTTCTTCAGATCCGATAATATTAATTGCAGAATCAACAATATTTAAATTCGCAGTAATGAATGGTTTTGAGATATCTTCATAATAACTATACCCCATGACCAAAGGAGCAATACCATACGCCTTACCAGTATTTGTGGTAAGTGTGATGCTTTCAAATACAAAAGAGGCAGCGTTATTATTATTCTTCATTGCGATAACTTAAACAGTGTAAGTGGTGCTAGGTTAGCAGCGTTAGGATCAGTCAAAGGCATTACGAATGGATTTGCGCCAAGACCACCAGATTGCTGTTGTTGAGGTTGTGCAGCTCTCTGTTGAGTAGCCTGATTGAATTCCATGACCTTAGCGAGTGCTGCCAGTTCAGGATTTTCTTTTGCTGCTGCTTGGATTCTTGGAAGCATAACAGATCCAGTTGTATTGTTTGGAGGAGCAACATTAGCTGCATTATTTTGAGCAGCCTTAAGTTCTGCGTTTTTAACTTTAGATTTACCTTTAGTGAACTGCAATGGATCTACAGCACTACCTCGTCCTTGATATCCACCAGGATGTCTTTCCAAGTGTAAGTGAGTATTATCGGAAGCCATTGCTCCAGTGCCTGGCCAATATTTAACTGTAGCAATCTTATCACCTTTATTTACTTCGTCTCCTTGAGCAACTGTTGGATCAACGTGACCATATAAAGTTGCGTTTCCATCATCACTAGTCACAACAACTGCAGATCCATGCATGAAATCTGGAATGATGTGAGAGACAGTTCCTTTCTCCATTGAAGTGACTGGTGATCCTCTATCAACACCAATATCAATTCCTCTATGATCTTTAGATCCATATCCAAGATCTCTCTTACCAAAACCACTGTTGAATTGAGGTCTTCCTTGTGGTAGAACTGCAGAGAAATCACTCTCGCTAGTTTGACCAGTGTAAGGTTGAGATCCAGGAGTTACACCAGGCACATTAGTCATTCCCAACGATCTCATCATTCTTTGGAACGTTCCACTCATTCCTTGGAATAAATTATTCATCGGTCCACCAGGACTATTCAACATTCCCCCAAGTTGACCCAATGCCCCACCACTGATTCCAGACAATTGGAGATTTGATATTCCACTAATTTTGAGCAGTTTATCAAGAACTGGTCTGAGTACAGGACCCATGAGTTGTCCAATAGGACCGAGAATTTTGATAACTTCACTAATAGCGACAGCAATACCACCAATTGCAAACTTAAATGGTTGCTCTAGGGCAGTCTTCATATGTGCGCCCATTTCATTAACAAGTTGTCTTCCTCCAAATGGAGTAAAGGATACAAGTTCACCGCCCGCTTCACCACCTTGGAATGGTCCAAAGTTAGAAGGATTGTCTAGGAAGTATGAACCGCCACTAGCATTCTTGACTTCACCCTCACCACGCATCTTAGCATCTGCTTTCTTAGCAGCATCGCCATACAATCCTAGTGTACCAAATGATCCTTTCTCATCTGGAATGATGTTTAAGAAGTCAATAGCATTGAGTCCTTGTCTAGCAGACTCACGGATATTAGAGTCAATATCCGCCATCACTTCATTGGATTTCTCCATGTTAAATCCAGAGTTGATAAACTCAAAGATTGCGCGGAATGGAGCGCCAATTGTCTCAAGTGCTGCAGAAAGTCCTTCAACAATGCTGCTCACCAAATTCAACGCCATATTATTTCCATCACCACGAACCCAATCACCGACCCCACGGGTCATTTCTCCAATATAAGATGATGTGATACCAGCGCCAATAACTGCTGCAGCAGATGATAAAGCGGTTCCAATTGTAGCTTTAATACCAGTAGCACCACCGAGCATTAGAGCATCTCCTGCAGCGTCAGCAGAATCAACAATAGCACCAGCGTAATCGCCCGCCATGATAGATAAACCTGCTGAAATAGCGGATGCGCCAGGAACCAAATACTTTCCTGCTCCAGCCTTATCTACCATTTTAGAAGCATCACTCATTGCTCCAGCAGCATTTGATATTCCTTTTGTTGGAATATCAGGTGCTTTTGGTTTTGGAATAGCGGGAGTTACTGGTTTTACATCTAGATCGACCTTTTTTCTTCTGAGTGCCGCAACAGCTTGTTCCTGAGCCTCTCTTCCGAGTGATTGATCTCGTGCTTGTTTTAGTAATCGATCAACCGAACTTTCACCACTACCATCAACTCTAAGTGCTCTTGGATCAACCTTAGAAGTATCAACTCTTCCAATTTCTAGTGGTTCTAAAGCTCTAGTCTGTGCTTTTACTTCAGGATTAAATGCTTGACCTTGACCAGGAGGTAGTGCTCTCTGTCCAGAGACTGGTGCTGGAGTTGTTCTTGCTAATGCAGAAGATTGTGGTGTTACACTAGCAGGTGGTAGTGCAAGTTGAGAAGACCGTGCAGGTGGTAGTGCTCCTCTAACAGCAGCAGCAGGCGGCAATGCTGCCTTAGGCATCTCCCTGACTCGCACAGGTACGACTCTAAGAGCATCAGCAAGTGCTCCTGCAAGTTTTCTTGCCGCCATTGCAGCAGCAACCATTGCCGCTGCTTTCATAATAATTGGTGCTAATGCTTTAACAGCAGATATTACACCATTGAGTAGACCCAGCAAAAAGTCTAACCACTTGGGTCTTTTCGCTCTAGCATAATCTTGAGTTCCTGAGAGATCTTCTGTCTCTTCTAACTCAGATTCTTGTTTACTAAACTTAGCAAGAGCACCTCCCATTTTACCAGGCATAAGTGCTAGTAATTGAGATTGTGCAGTAATTAACTTAGTCTGCTTTTTATTCTCTTCTAATACCTGTACGTTTACTGCGACTAACTTATCATCATACTTTGTAATTGCTCCACCATCTGTAGGAACAATTGCACTACTTCCAGCACTTAATAGATTTGCTTGTCCAGAAACTAGTAACTTTTGATTTGGAGTAACAACAGATACACTAGCAGGAACCGCTCCCCCTCCTCCACCACCAGTTGGCGCTAAGGGTCCACCCTTCCCAGAACCAGACTTTTTTTCGTCTTTATCCTTTCGGTTTCTAAATCTATTAATTAGGGATTCGGTTATGCTACCAGAAGTAATTTCATAACCCTGAGTTCCTGAAGGCATTAGAAGTTAGATTGTTGTTGTTTTTGCTCTTCAATGAATTGGGTAAGTAACGCCAAATAGACGATTCTTTCCCAAGGTATCATATTATCTAGCTCGGTCAAAGAGTATTTATGATGCTGCATCAGGGCGAAATTAGTCTGGTAATACTCTTCCAAAGATGTATGGAAGAGTGCTATGCGAAAAAACTCTGTAGACCCTCAATAGTATAATTAGATGTCTTCCCTGTATTAGGATTCTTGACTTCAAATGTATGCTGAAGTCTGGGCATCGTCTCAAAGAACGTAGTAAGTTTTTGGAACTGTTCTTGAGTCATACTCTCAATAAAGGACAGAAGTTCTTTCTTTGTACAGTCAGATGCTTCTGTAATCTCTTCACCTTCAAAGATTTGATCAAGAGATTCAACAACAATATCCAAAGGATCTGCATTTGGATCAGTAACAAACCCAGTTCTAATAAACTGAGAGACACTAGGATACTTCATGATTACACCAACTTTATCACTCAGCATAATCTTATCGCTATGTCCTTCTGGTTTGTAAACTTCAATCGTATTGATGTTAACACTATGACTGACTTCAGTCTCGTTATCATCCAAGCAACGGACATTGAGAACAATCTCCTCACCAACTGAAGCGGCACGAATTCTCAGGAAAAGATATTCAAGATCAAAACTTGCTAGGTTCTCTGGTTTTACACCACGAGTGATAATACAAGCACTCATAACATCCATGACTGCTTGAGTGATTTGACTCTCATCTCCAGAGTCTGTAGCGATAAGGAGAAGTTTTTCTTCTTTTACGAGAAATGGACGATACTTAACTTTTTTGCCAGTAGAAGGCAATTCCAACTCATAGGTTGGTGCAGTAACCTTTGGTAATGCCATAATAAAATCCTATTTTAAATATTTATGCTGTAGTTGAGGATCCAAATCCATTTAAGAAATTCAGTGCTAGTGTTCCCGAACCTCTATTATCATTATACACTACTCTGTGCTTAGAATAGTAAAAATTAGCAGTGCATTTTGTAAGTTGCGACTGTCCAAATGAAAGAGGAACAGCATCTATTTGATATGGATATGCATCCTGAAGAATATGCACTGCAGATATTCTAGATGCATCTCCATTAGGTCCTTTCTCTGCTTTAGCAATCCTAATTGTGCAGTAATAATCGTCAGGATATCTAAGTCTGGTTGCTCTATTTGATACTTGAGGTGCTACTCCCATCATTGCTCCCTCACTAGCACCAATTTGAGATCCAGCTGCTGTATCGATCTCACCTGATGCATCATATTCCTGAAAAATGTACTGCCACCATGATTGAACGAATTTATATGGTTCCATGTTAGCATCACACATCCACCCCAGACTAAAATCAGTGTACATTTTAGTGTGTGCGTAAGATCGCATCCCTTCACCTAAATGCATACCAGTAACTTGACCAGTTGCTGCTTGTGATGGTGGAAGACTTACTTCATCACAAAAAGTTTCATATAATTTACTTGCACTTGGTGCGAGATAATCGATTACA
>Ga0213858_10000277_pt1 | contig 25075 bp, 28 predicted proteins | sample PICome_FD_160122 | JGI IMG/M metagenome (GOLD analysis project Ga0213858, IMG submission 160122) | Coastal seawater microbial communities near Pivers Island, North Carolina, United States - PICO245 | ecosystem: Environmental > Aquatic > Marine > Coastal | place: USA: North Carolina | collected... | reverse complement strand
ACGTGAGAAGGCTGGCGGAATGGCAGGTAGCTTTCCCTATCTTCCCCCTTCCGGTGGTGGAGCGCACGGACCACAGGGCAGCCAAGGCCCCGCTGGCGCTACTGGTGCTGAAAAGCCCGCCGAACTGCCGAAGGATATTGCACAAGCGGCTAAAAACGCAAATAGTCCGGGGTCTATCTACACGCATGATATACACCTAGAGGAGTTGTTGAAGAAACTCCCTAAAAATATAGCAGACCTTCTCCCCACCGATCTCCCGTCTGGGACTAGTCTTGCAGAAGCTATGAAAAAGTGGCAGGAGTCTGGAGCTTTGGCAGAGGTACTAAAAAAGGTTGATCCTTCTGACCTTTTTGCTGCTTTCAATAAAGCAATTGATGAGATTAAAACCGCTCTAAAAGAAGCACCTGCCGAATTCGGTCCTCAACCAGATCCAGATAACAGATACTCGCTCCCAGCGGGTCCACCGGAAAAGCTAAAGCGGTCACCGGGTCCTCCTCCTCCACCTCCTGAGCCACCGCGATCAAAGGGTCCTCCACCACCTCCTGAGTCATTGCGATCAAAGGGTCCACCACCACCTCCTAAGGGAATGGTAGATAAGCTAAAGAAAGCGGAGGAGGTGGTAAAGGAAAAAGTAGGCAAAGTCACATCGCGTGTAGCCCATGGCGTTAAGGTCATGGAAGATATGATTGCTCGACGTGGTGGACTAACCCCCGCTCAGAAAAGGAATCGTAAGATAGCTGATATGCGGCGTAAGGCGGCAGAGGGAAAAGCAGAAAAAGAAAGAGAACGGGCCGCGATATTCTCCGAGGAGGGGATGATTGCCTACCCTGTTGGGCAGAGAGAGTATGGTACTATCAAAGCTCGGATAGGTACCCCAGAAATTGGGAAACAACATGAACTATCAACGGCACCAGACCTGCAAACGTTTGCACCTGAGATAGATCTTAGCAGTGTCTGGGACTTTGTATATTCCTTCCCTTCAGAGGAGGCAAGCAGGAAAGCAGCGGAGGCAAGCAAGAAAGCAAAGGAGATAAGCAAGAAAGCAAAGGAATTCCTTATGTGGGGTGAGGGTGCTTCCGCTCCCCTTGATGTAGTGAATTGGGCGTGGGATAAGTATGTTAAGAGTAACCCCGTCCAGAAGGCAAAAGAGGCATTTTTTGATAAAACCGAAGGTGGGGGAGTCTTCCCTGCCGAAGAAATCAGAAAGATGTGGGAAGAGAATAAGAGACAGAAATTCCCCGAGCTTGACTTTTTGTTACACATGCCTTTCTCTGATATGGCAGATGATATGCCATATGCTCCACCTCTTCCGGGCACCGGAGACAATGGAGAAGCGAGTAACAATCGGAATGTTGAGGTTAACGATAATCGGAGCCTTACGGTGGATGTGAATACCACCCTTGATGGCGCAGAAATGGCAAGACAACTGGAGAATATGTTCTTCAACTCTAATCTTGGAGCGGTAATGTAATGGCTTGTGCTTACGCTTATATAGGTATCATCGCTTTACCCCAGCAGTTCAGCTATCGTCCTGCTTCCCCTGTCAAGCGATTCAAGAATATCGAAACAGCAGGAGGAACAGTCCTACACGCTGCTCCCGCCGTCAGGGACGGGGATATCTTAATTCCGTGGAGTATAAAAGCTGGTAGCAAGGCTGATTACAATCAGATGCTTGGGTACTACACCGATTACGATATCAATGGTCTCCCTAGAGAAAGACCTTTTAGCGGGTATTGGGGGGACTCATATCAGGTCCGGTTCCTCACTATGGACAACCCTACTGTATATGGGGGTGGGTTATTTGATATGAGTGGCTCCTTCCATGTTACTTCTGTAACCTCCTACGTGACATAAGTAGATGGCAACTGAAGCACATTCTATCGGCATAAAGGCAGGCTCTGGTCCAGTAGAACTTTATCAGTCCTGCGCCATCGACCCCCCAGCACTCCGAGAACCCTACAATAATAAAGTATTTAGGACTCTGACTGTATTAAGAGAAGGGCCGATTGTTCTAAAGTGGGAGGAGGTAACCACTGCGGATTTCTACATAGTGCAGTGGTGCCCTAGTACTAGCTTTAGAGGCCCACTACTCCGTAGTGAGAAGGTGCTTGTAAATACGTATTCGCTCAATCTTGGGCAGGAGATCTTTGGCGGGGTGAAGTGGCAGTGGCGAGTATTCGCCTACAGCAACAAAGGATGCGCAAGTCCTGCCTCGGAGACAGGGGCGTTTGAGCTTACTCTTCCAAGCGATTTTGAGGTCAGAAATCAAGGTGAGTTTACTGTAGGTGGTGTTATAGCTCCATTAGCTACCCCCGGCCCGAATGTTCCCGCAAGTAACTCAGTAACTGCCAATAAGGTTCCGGGTAGTTGTTTTGGAAAGACAAAGATAACCCGACTCAACACTGACCACTTCATGGTGAAGGGAGAAACAAAGCAATGCACAGTTGATTGGATGTCCCCTACCCCCGCATCCAGTAGTGTCTGGTGGAATATTGACGACTCCGATGTCGGTCTTGGTAGTATCTCAATAATAAGAGCTACAGATAGGTTCATTGAGTTTAAGGCTACGAAGGCAGCTACTAAGGGAAGTTTTTTCATTGAGTTCTTCGTTGACGACCCCACAAATGTAGAGGTTAAACCGACCCCTCCTAGCTTCGAGGGGGGAGGTGCAGAGGTAGATGAGGACTCCTCATCGAGTTCAGACTCCTCAGGAGGAGCACTCCCTGCGTGCATGAAAAGGATCGAGGTCGAAGTATTAGATAACCTTGACGAGTCGAGTCAATCTAGTTCTTCTTCGAGTTCTAGTTCTTCTTCGAGTTCTAGTAGTTCTTTGAACTCCAGTTCTAGCTCTTCAAGTTCGAGTTCTAGTTCTTCCTCTTCGAGTGTCTCGCTTTCTGAGTCAAGTTCAAGTTCTTCAAGTTCTAGTTCTTCAAGTTCAAGTTCCTCCTCAAGTTCAAGTTCAAGTTCAGGGGATGATAGATGTGTATGTATAGCAGTGGTAACCGGGATGGACCCAGTAACCTGCTGCTACACTATAGAACCGCAGACACTATGCATGGGAGACGGAGATCCCTTTATCGTCAATGACCCCACTGACCCCCGGTGGGCTTGCCCCGCCCCTTGCCCCTAAGGTGATATTATGGCGATTGTAACACGAGACTACTACGGAGAAGTCGTTAAGATAGGCGGCGTTTGCTATCGTTCTGTAGGCACTACTGTGGACCCAATCACGCATGAACTTGACGACATTGAGGGATTCTTCAGTACATGTATTGATTGTCTGAATGAGTCTCAGAGTTCCAGTAGTTCCAGTTCTAGTAGCTCTAGTTCGAGCTTAAATTCTAGTAGCAGTTCGAGTAGCTCCAGTTCTAGTAGCTCATTGAGTCTTAACTCCAGTAGCAGTTCTAGCTCATCGAGTTCCTCCGATCTCTCAAGCAATTCAAGTTCTAGTTCTAGTTCACTTAATTCAAGCTCATCTTCGTCAAGCTCATCTTCAAGCTCTAGTAGTTCTTTGAACTCTTCCTCAAGTTCTTCTTCGAGTTCTTCATCTGACTCTAGTTCCCTTAACTCTTCCTCAAGTTCTTCGTCCTCTAGTAGTTCCTCTTCGTCCTCTAGTAGTTCCTCAAGTTCAAGTTCTTCCTCAAGTTCAAGTTCTTCAAGTTCTAGTTCTTCAAGTTCAAGTTCCTCGTCTTCTAGTAGTTCCTCATTTTCTAGTTCTAGCTCCAGCGGCGGGTTCGCGTCAGTTGAGTCATTCAAGAGCGATGGGAGTAATGACTATCTACGCACTGACTCCGGTTTCTCTAGTTGGGGTAATCAGGCAACTATTAGTTTCTTTATGAAGTGGGTCAGTTCAAATCAGTCCAAACCTTTCATCAAAGGAAACAACGGTGGAAACACATGGATGTATGTGAGGCCCGATTCAAGTTCATCTATTAGAGCGATATTCTACCGTCCCGGCGATATAGCTATCCAAACTGGAGGAGGGTGGGCTGATAACTCTTGGCACCATGTACTAATTCGAGTCAACACGTCTACCGGGAACGCCCAGATTATTATTGATAATAGTACTGAAGCAAGTAGTACTACTGTAACAGGCTCATTAGGGTCTCCATCTTCGTACATTCAGATGATGGAACCAAACTGCTACTTCGATGAGTTTATTATCACAGACGGGTATGATGACCCCACAGATTTCGCAGACTTTTCAGGAGCAACTCCTTGTCCAATAACACCCGCTGTATCTACAATAATTCATTACCGCGCAGAGGAAGTTACCGCTTTATCAACTATACCAGATCAATCTGGGAATGGAAATGACGGTGAGTACTTTAACGGTTCCTATTCGTCTGTCATACAAGGAGAGGTACCCTGTTGATGAATTCTAAGTATGCTATTATACACTATTCCGAGTTGCTAGACTCTCATATAAATCTCATCCGAGCGACAGGGGTGAACACAACGAGAGAGTCTGTCCTTAGGTCAAGGTCTGACGTTGTTCCTGAGGTGTGTCTGTTAGAGTGGGACGATGATATCGCGCAGGGCATTCCTGAAGCGGTGGCGGCGATACAACAAATGGCAGATGCGGGGGTAGAGTTCCTCACAGAAGCACAGGCATGTGCTTACATGAACGACCCTACCTCTCCCTTCTATCCTACTGACCTTCCCTAAAGTGAACTCTTATGACGATGTTTTGGCCTATAGAGAATGCCTGCGATAACTGTTGTGAGTTATTGTCTTCTTCATCGTCTTTAAGCAGTTCATCAAGCTCTAGTTCTAGTTCCTCCTCAAGCTCTAGTTCTAGTAGCTCGTCCAGCTACAGTTCTTCCTCTAGTAGTTCGAGTTACTCTTCCAGTTCCTCGTCTTCTAGTTCAAGTTCTAGTTACTCTAGTTCGAGTTCCAGTAGTTATAGCAGCAGTTCCTCTAGTAGCTCAAGTTCTAGCAGTTCCTCTAGTAGCTCAAGTTCTAGTAGCTCCAGTTCTTCGTCGTCAAGCTCATCGTCCTCGTCGTCAAGCTCATCGTCAAGTTCCTCATCCTCCAGTAGTTCTTCGTCCTCTAGTTCCTCATCTTCTAGCTCATACTCAAGTAGCAGTTCCCTTCAGCATTGGAGATACGAGGAGTGTCTTGAGTCTAGTTCAAGTTCATCCTCCAGTAGTGAATTGAAGTGGCGCTACGAGGAGTGTTTAGATAGCAGTTCATCAAGTGATCAGCACGCATTGTACCGTAAATGTGGAACCTGCGCTTGCGACGGCAGCGACATTGTAATTGACGGGTACGCAGACGGGTTTGACGGTGCTGGTACGTTTGATACTACCAGTTGCGGCGCAGTCAATTATAGTGCAGGGGCACCTTTGTTCCCTGAGAATAACCTATGGGACGGCACCGTAGGAATACCAGATTTTGTTGAAGGGTGTGTATGGACTTTCAATGCAAACACCCCCACCTATGTGCAAGACACTTCCGGTCCTAATACGTACAACCGTCTCGAAGAGGTGAGTCTCCAGTATAATGAAACATATGATCGCTGGGAGTTTACTATAGAGCTAACTTCAGGAGTGGTTCTTTGGGAAGGTCATCTCTCAGGTAAAGACCCGGTTGGTACCTACACCCGTGTGAGTGGGTGTTCGGCTGGACCAGCTTCTTTAGATATAGGATGTGTTTGAATGGAAAAAGTACTTAGAGATTTCGTAGGAAACGTAATCAATATAGACGGCGTCTGTTACGAGTATATCGGACCAACAGGGTTACCTATTGACGAAGAACGATCTGACTTCTCTGCGTATTCTGATTGTGATGGTTGCTTGCAGGAGCTTAGTAGTTCCAGTGATAGCTCTTACTCCAGTTCGAGTAGTAGCATATTAAAGTCGTCAAGCTCTAGCAGTAGTAGTTCCAGCCTCCTCAAGTCTAGTTCCTCTAGCAGTAGTAGTTCATCAAGCTCTAGTTCTAGTTCCTCTAGCAGTAGTAGTTCCAGCCTCCTCAAGTCTAGTTCCTCTAGCAGTACTCCGTCAAATAATGAGTCGTCAAGCTCTGAGCTTTGTGATGAGGTTCCCCTTGCGTTGAACTTTGATGGAGGTACATACGAGGATAAGTCACTAGCAGACCATGTCTTAATTCTTAACGGGGCGACTATTTCTAATACTGAGTCCTATATTGGGACAGACTCCCTAAAGATGAACGGTAACAATACTTACGGTATCCTTCGCAGCAAACCTCCCACGGACGATAAGAATCTGGTAGACGACAAGTCCTGCTTCAATCTTTTGAATAACAACTTCATTATTCAACTAGGGTTCTTCTGGAATGGAGTTGAGGATGGACAGACTCTCATCTCTAAGTGGCAAAGTGCTCCAAATCGTGATTGGACATTAGAATTCTATAAGCAGGGTTCGACTTGGTACCTTGGCTTTTCGTGGACTTCTGATGGAACAAATTTTACTACTGAGCAGGTAGATGTCACGTCTTCTATCGCACAGGATACTTGGTATGAAATAAGGGTAGCCCGTTCGGGGAACTCCGCCAAGATCTTCCTTGACGGATCTTCTATTCATTCGTTTACGTTATCAGCCACCATACATGAATCGAACGGTGTAGTGTGTTTGGGGAATAATTTAGAATCCACCAGTTGGAATGTTGAAGGTTACATAGATCAGGTTTACATAAGGAATGGTGGGACGGTTAGTCTGTCGAACTATACCCCTTCAGGGTCTTTGTTCTCAGGTACCTTCCCTTACATTTAGAAAGTAAGAGGTAAATATGAAAAGAACTTGCAAACGTTTGCAACAGGAAGTGAGTGACACTACTTGCCACGCTTGCTTGAGGGACTGCTCTTTCCGTCGAGCGTTGATTAAGAAGGCAGAAGCGAAAGATAACTATTGGGAGGAACAACCCTGTCAATACGAGGTAGAGGCGGGGGTTCCAGAGGAAACCAGTGTTCAGAACAATCATTGGTATCACTTGGACCCAGTTACTCCTCCACCCCTTCTATCTCGGGTTAAGAATCTAGTGTCTGTTGGTAAGGAAGTAGCAGGCGGTCTACTACGAGGGAAGTCCGTTAAAACCACCGCAGCTACCCGGGCACACCGATTGAAGATATGTAAGTCCTGCGCTCTCTACGACCCAGACACGGGGATATGTGGGGATTGTGGGTGCTTCATGCAGGTTAAGGCAGGTCTTGCAGTAACATCATGCCCGTTGGGGAAATGGAAGTCATTATGAGCAAAGCAGTAGTATACTTCAATAAAGGCACTAAGTGCCTAGTAAGGATGGCATTAAGCATCGCTTCTCTCCGTCAGGTTCACAAGGATATTGACGTTGTCGTCTATAATCAAGGAGACCCACATCCATTCCTTTCAGATATATGTGCTTTCTTTCAAGTCAAGATAGTTTGTTTCCCGGAGAGTTCAGATAAGACTCTGGTGTCAAAAGTTCTCATATTAAGGTACCTTGACCATGACAACGTTGTTTTCCTTGATGCGGATACTCTTGTCTTACAACCTCTGGACCAACTGTTCCAATGGGTAGAAGAACATGGCATGGTCTTCGTCAATTTTGAGGATTGGTTTACTCGGGGAAAAACAATACAAGGGCGAATCGTAGGGTGGCGTGGGATAGTCAAGGATGCTTTTATCGAGCAGGCTCTTAACTATGGTACTGCAATAAACACTGGTGTATTCGGGATCAAAAAGAACCACCCTATGATTGACATCTGGTGTGACTTAGTACCGCATGGGGCGAAGAACAACTTGTTTATCCCTGATGAGATAAGTGCTCAAATACTCATCCCCTCTTTCCCTCACTATTTAGCCCCAAAGGAATACAATAGGTCTGCCCGGTATGGTGCAGAGGAAGGCACTGTTGTGGCGCATTACCATGGTCGGAAACACACAGGGAAGTGGAGTCTAAGTAAGATATGGAGGCAGTTCTTCTGGGAGTGGAAGGAAAAACTATCCATCACAGACTCTTTAGGTGATCGAGTGCTCTCAGATCACATGGAGAGGATGAGGCTAGAAGTTCAGCCTTATGCCTCAAGAGATGGTACACCTGAGATATCTCACGTAGGCTTGGTAGAGGGGGGCAATGACGGACCGTGGTTAGATGTTATTACTACGGTTGTCCCAAGGGGGACGGTGAGACGAGCGATGGAGAGTTTACATCAGCGATTTGATAAAGAAGGGTGTAAGTTGCGATGGATTGTCCATCTCGACTATGTCGAGGCAATGGAGCAGCGGTGGGATGAGACTCTCCAGCAGATCTCAGAAGTTGTCCACCTATTTGACGAGGTTAAGTTCCATCAGCGGGACACCAACGTTGGTCACGGAAAGTCTCTAAAGTGGTGTTTCATGCAGAGCAAAAACGACGCCCTTGTATGGGAGGACGACAAGGTAGCCACTCGGAATTTTACTTACTCCCGTCTTCGTACAATCATAGATGAGGAGCGTCCCCCCCACATTACCTTCCTGCAACGGGGGAGCCGTCCGGGGGCTACCATCCCGTCATGGTGGTCACGAGAACTGATACAACACCAGTTGGATAATTGGCCTCACCCTCAGGTGGAGGAGGGGGATTCCGAGTTAGCTCTTATTAGGAACTCGCGAAGGTTTGGGCGAAGGATGCCAGCATTACCTTTGGGGATCAAGGATATAGGCATCCAAGCACAAGCTGATATGGGGATTGTACGGCAGAAGGTAAACAAGGCATCGACATATAAGTACAAGTCTGCTAATTCTCAAGTCACCTTCGTAACTTCATGCGATTCCAAGTATCTACCTAAGCTTAGGAAAAACTCTCACAACTGGAAACAGCGTATGAATATTATGTCTTATCCGTTACTAGTATTCATTGATAACTCTGTGTCCAAGAAGCAGATAAAAGAGATATTCCCCGGAGACAACGTTAAGATAGTTAAGTGGGATTTCCCAATTTCTGAAGGGAACCAGCGAGAGAAGATGCTATCAGGATTTATCTACGTAACCGCAAAGTATGTGAAGACTCCTTATTGGATCAAGATAGATGCAGACGTTGAGTTACAACAGAGGTATGAACATAGGTATTGCCCAGTATTCTACGAGGATTGGTTCAAGTATGACCTTGTTGGGCACAAGTGGGGATACACAAAGGTTAAAGGAGACCCCGGTCAGACGAAGCACTGGCTCAACGTTTTGGATGATTGGTGGCTTGAGAAGAATCCTGAAGCTTCACCGTTATTTCCCCCCGACCTACCTGTAGGGGAGAGGGTAGGTCACCCCCGTATCGCTAGTTTCTACTGTATGCAATCGACTGCCTTTACAAAAGAGGTAGCAGACCTCTGCGGGGATAGGCTACCCATCCCATCCCATGATACGTTAATGTGGTATGTTGCGGAGCAGACAAACCGCCCCATTCTCCGTACACGGATGCGCCAATTAGGATTTTCACCAAAGTAAAAAGGTAATTTATGAAAGTAGAGATAGCTGTAACTTGCCACTTCTTCCAGAAGCGTATGTCGTGGATGATCTCTTCCCTTATTCAGCAGCAGGGGGATATTCCTGAGATTGTGTTCAACGCTGCTTACGCCATAGATACAGGGGAACCGTCTACACAGGAGACGCTGAACTACTTTTCCAAGCGTACATGTGGCCGCCCGATCACATTCAAACACACACCTTACTTGGGAACGTCTGAGTTACAGTACCGGGGGCTTGTACGTAACCGACAGCTTGCGAACAGCGATGCCGACTTCATGTTCTTCTCAGACTCCGACATGTTGTTCGGCCCGTATTGGTTCTCAAAGCTTTTGCCAGTACTGAAGGCAAATAAGGATGAGACACGTATGATGTACACGGGGAGGTACTCGACCGACATTGCTAAGTCGAATGTGTTGGTTGACTCCTACCGCTACCCTGCCATCATCCCCGGAGCTTTTGATATGGTGTCCCAACTCCCGAAGAAGAAGCGGCGTAATTGTGGTGCAGGGTTTTGTCAGATCGTGTCAGTACAATCAATGCGGGACAACTATGGCGGACTTTATGTCCCTCCAAAAAAATGCAGGGACTTCTCTTGGGAGAAGAAGTATCAGAAGGCAAGGTCTGATACCATGTTCCGTCACATTGTAGGGAAACGGGGAGTAGATTTACCCTACCTCATTCACCTAAACCACATACGTGACAAACAGGTAGGTAAACACATTGAGGACCAGCGATGAGTCTAGTATTCCGAGACTGTGCAGATCGAAAGCATGTTTTAACTAACCAGATGCGGGGCGCGCCTGCCTTCCTTTGTGTAAATGGTCCATCATCTATGGCTGAAATAGATAAGAGCCTTTTGTACAAGCCGGGGATAACTAGGATGTGTGTCAACAACGGAGCCAAGGCGGTACGTCCTAATCTGTGGACATGCGTTGATCCCCCGGATCGGTTCCTAAAGTCTGTTTATTTCGATCCCACTATTACCAAGTTTGTCCCCAGAGGGTTCTGTTCAAAAGCCCTATGGGACACAGAACACGATTCCCCATTACATAAGCAATTGATGGACGCTCCTAATGTTTTCCAGTATGAGAGAGAGGTGGGGTTTGACCCTAAGAAGTTCCTGACATTAGATAAGATTTGTTGGGGGTTGGGGAAAGGTCAGACGTACAAGAGCACTACAGGGGTGCGTAGTGTGATGTTAGTAGCCACCCGGATTTTGTGTGAGTTGGGGTTCTCCAAAATTTTCATAGTAGGGTGTGATTTTCACATGCGTGAGGATCAGCCTTACAGCTTTGCTGAGAGTAAACACTCAGGGGGTTGTAGGGCTAATAACAAAGCTTATGAGGGACTTAATTTAATTTTCTCTGAACTTCGCCCCGAGTTAGAGAAGGCTGGTATCCATGTATATAACACGTACAGCAAGAGCGGTCTCCGTGCATTTGACTACGTCCCTTTTGAAGATGCGATTGCTCTAGCTTTGAAGCCAATCGGAGATCCAGAGACTGAGATAACCGAGGGTATGTATGGGGTACGAAAGCGTATGGCAAAGAAGATAGAAGAATTGAGAGACACCCGTAAACTTTCAGGTGAGTTCAGTCCCTCAAGAGCACTCCCTGTTGCAACGGTATCTGACCTGTTAATCAGTAAGACTGAAAGAGCCAAGACGGTGGCTACTATGAAGCCAAAACCTAGACGCCCAAAAAAGGGAAAACCTTACACAGTCCTGCAATGTTGGAATGACCGAGAAAAGGTGATCGAACTCTTCCCCGATCTGCAAACGTTTGCAACTAGAATTGAGAAGAGGATTGCCGATGTTGAGGCGACTAAGCGAAAAGGTAAACGCTGTCGCGGTTGCGAGATCGCACGGTTCTCACGTAGGTTCTACCAAGAATTTGTGCAGTTGATTCCCAGTAACCTAGAGACAATACGTGCTGCTTCTTTCCTCGCCCCATACAACTGCGTGACAACCGACAACACTATCAAGACTTTCGAGGAACTTTAACATGGCCCTTACATCTGTATCGTCTGATGCATTCTTTTCGATTGACCCTGAGGATATTATATCCTTTAATGTTACACTCCGCTTACGTGGTGCGCCTACTGGGGTGATAGAACTATCCAATAGAGATGACAAGTACACCCCCCACTTAAATAACTACTTGTCTGAGGTCTTTCGGATTACTGTAACATATGACACTACAGATTACAATATTTTTGTAGGGATTATAAAGAACGTAAATGTCCGCAAAGAGGGTAGAGATGGATCAAGTGTAGTGGAGTTCTCTCTTTCCCCTATTGCAGAGTCTCTCGCAAATCGCCCTATACAGACAGAGGAGTTTACTGCCAAGACAGGTTCCCTCCTTATGAAAGAACTACTCTCGACATATGGATCTCTGGATGAAAATTACTTTGATGTCACTGAGGACGATGCTGAGAGTTTTAGTTCTGTTATTATTGGGAGTGATTCTCTATTAGATTCGGTACGGTCTATAGCCGAAGCATGTAATGTGGAATTTTTCGTGGACAATACAGGTAAGTTAGTTACTGCTGCAAAGAAAGATATTAACTCTACTGTAAACGCTACGCTTACTACACAAAATATCTCTAGCTTCACCAGTAATGATTCTGAGGTACACTTGCTTGGTATTATCCAAGTCACAGGTAGGTATCTATCTGCTAGGGAAGACGGGGACAAACAAGTCGTAGATAATGATACTCTACAAGTGATGGGCCAATCACAGGAGAGTCTTACTATTAGGTACACTCCTAATGAGACCCTGACTAATGAACAAGTACTTGCCTTGGTTGTTAATGTAGTGGCGGGTGCTGATCATGTAGAAGTAATTGGTAGGGACACAGATTCTGGGGACATCCTTCTGCGCGCGTGGAAAGATGCGGGCGGGTTCAATGTTGGAGAGCATAACGCAATACAGCTTGAAATTTACACACCTGTTATAGACACCAAGGAGTTGGATAGAGCCCTCCCCCAATGGCAGGGAGGAGGTGAGGAAGAGATAGGAGGATTAGACGTAGAAATGATTGAGGGGGCAATAACCAACGCTACAGGTAAGAATACTAATCTCAAGAGAAAAAAGAAGAAACGCCAATCGAACCAGCGTAAGAATGAGTTGGCCTCTTTTCGTGTTAACGCTACCGTAGCAGAGAAAGAAACTGTAGATAGTTTTAACTACCGAGTGGACACTATGGACAACTTGTACATACAAGATGAGGCCAAGGCAACGGAGATTGGTAAGCGAGCACTTTATGAAGACCGCATGAAAGCGACTTCCTTCTCAGTCACCGGGCCTTTTATCCCTAGCATCAACAATGTTAACATGGTTGTCAATGTGCAGGAACCTTATACTAGTCCGCAACTTACACACACTTGCTTGGTGGCAGGGTTATCATTCTCGTGGTCGGCTAGGCAGGCGAGCCTTCTCACCACCTATGATTTTGTTCTTCTCCCGCCTGAACTTGATTCGTCCTCATCTGGAGCACCATGATTAAAAAGGCAGGTTGACAAGGCGGGAAAGGGGTTGTAGATTACGCCAACCCCAAAAGGAGAATCATGGACTATTTCAAGAACGCTTTGGATACGGGGGCTTTTGCCACTATAAATCCAAACTCAATTGCGGTATTTGCACTGCTCTGTTGTAGGGGGGAAGTACCTCCTACTGAAGTAATAGCATCCCAATTAGGGATGATCCCCTCAAGAGTCTGTACCGCAATCGCGGACCTTAAGAAACGCAGGCTCATTGGAGAGGACAACAGCCCTGTAGAGTGGGAACCTTGGGAGAGAGAGAACCACATAAAGGTAGTAGAGGAAATCGCCTCTTCTTTGAAGGACAAGATAACCAAGGATAAAACAGGGAGCCTGAACTCCATCCTCACAGAGCAGGTTGCGCCTGCTTTTGGTAGGAAGAAGCGACACTCTTCAGGAAAAGCTTACCGCATTTACAAAGAGGTGTTTGAAGAGGTGCGCGGGAAACCCTACACCCTCTCCATAAAGACAGGCTCCGTCTACTGCAAACGTTTGCTGACTTGGCTTGACGATGATCTGGTCATCTTCACCGAAGTATGTGAGTTCTACCTCAAAAACTGGGAGAAGATCAAAGAGGCATGGGGCCTCTATGGTAAACCTCACCTCAACTTATTGGCATCCGGGACTTTCTTTGGAAGACTTCGCGAGGCAATGGAAACAGGTTTTATTGGCGACAAACGGACATTGCTGACACGATACAAAGAGGACGCATCCCCGGAGGTGGGTTTTGGTGAGTAAGTCATACGCTAGAGTGAGAATCCCAAAGATGTATTGGGGTGAAAAAGCAGAAGTCGGGAAGATAGAATCAGACGTGGTACAGAAGTATGTAACAGAACTCCCACAAATGGTGGGTGAGGGATTAGGATTACTACTATGGGGCAAGCATGGATCGGGTAAAACCGCTGCTGCCTGTTCAATCCTCAAGGAACTTACCAAGACTCGGAAGCTAGGGTTGTTTGTCAGATTTGATTGGCTGGCTACAATGTACGTAGAGAACACTAGGTTTGACGAATACCAATCTTATGTAGATCGTATGCATGAAGTGGACTTACTTGTCATTGATGAGTTGATTTATGATAAGTCCCGTATCTACACTCTTGGAAGAGTGGAGCAGGTTCTCCGGTATCGTACCTCTGAGGTTAAGCCCACAATATTGACTACCAATATTCCTTTGAGTTCGTTGAAGTCTCAGGCAACTGGGTTATACGAAGCCTGCCGGGAGGCGACCTACCCAGTAAAGATGGATGGATCTGACTTCCGTGCGGAGAGAGTAAGAGAAATGACTAAGCGGTTAGGAGTAAAGTAATGGGAGCTATTGGTTCCAGAATCATTAAACACGTTCTCACGTACCCAGACTCTTACGAGAAAGTGATATCAGCAGGGGTAGCCGATGATCACTTCATTGGCGAGAACAAAGAGGCTTTTGCTTATATACGGAAAGGCAAAGCAACATCTAAGATGCCCACCGTATTTGAGGTTGCCGATAAGTTCTCGGTAGATCTTACGCACGAAGTAGAGTCTGGGGATCTTGATCACCTCCTTACCCTAATCAAGAAGAGGCATGTTCTCCAGAAGATGTCCCCCATCCTAGATGAGGGGATGGACGCTGTTTCTAAGAATCAGATTGAAGAAGCCCTCGGCATATTTGCCAAACTTGATGGACTACAATCGGAGTTGGTAAAAGAGGATGCGATAGCCTCATATAAACTCAGCGCAGATGATCGGCTAGAGGAGTACTATAAAGCTAAGGAGTCTCTATCTGCCATCCCGTCTATGTGGCCGAGTTTTGATAAGTGGACCGGAGGGTGGACAGAGGCAACCTTCTTTGTTCTCGCGGGATTCACCACTGTGGGAAAAACTTGGTCGCTAATAATCACAGCATTAGACGCTGCTAGTAAGATAAATGCAGGGGAGAATGTTCTGATTGTCTCTACCGAGATGTCCCGCGCTCGCATTGCTCGTAGATTAGACTCGGTAAAGTATAAACTTGATTTCATCGAACTCAGGGATGGTGACCTCTCTCCTGCCCGAGAGGAGCGATGGGCCATGGATATGGCAGAGGAGATGGACTCTGATAGTGGCGATATAATAATCGCAGATAGTCAAGGTATTAACTCCGTAGATGATATCCTGTCTCTCTGTTATCGCTACAAACCTCGTATGGTTTTAGTAGACGGAGGGTATAGACTCAGAGCCAAGGGCACACGAGGAGATTGGGAGCGGCAGGTACGTGTGATTGAGGAGATCCAACGAGCCACTATCGTGACTAATATCCCGTGGGTGGTAACTACACAGCTTGGTGACGGTAATGAAACAGGTAAAGGATTAACGAAATCCACTGCCGATAGATGGAACGTTCGTTATGCCAAGGAGTGGATAATCAACCCTGACTACGTACTCACTCTTACACAGAATGAAGACTCAGAGGAAGCTATGGAGATGAACTGGGCATTTACAAAGATGCGGGACGCAGAGAGGCGTACTGCCTCGTTCACCACAAATTGGGACTATAAGAAGTTCAACTATTCTGAGATTGAAGAGCTTCCGTTCTAAGATGGAAACAGACACAATAATCAACTACGTTATCGCAGGTGGGCTGGCAGATAGGATAAACATCCAAGTACACGATAAGCACTTGAAGTTCTCCTGTCCTTTCGCTACATGGACACACACGGGGTCTGACGCCAATCCATCTTTCACTATCTCCTCTTGGGAGGAAGGCGCAACTTTCCGTTGTTTTGGGTGTGGGAAGAAGGGAAAGTTATGGGAGTTGTTCACTCAACTGTCTATATATTCGGGGGACAAGGAGTTACAGAAACTGGGTGAAGAGATCCTTGCCGAGCATAACCGTCCATCCTCTGTAGTGAGCCGTGTTATTAACGGACTTGGTGTGCCCCATTACGTGGCCAAGAGCTATGATATGACCCCCCTCAAAAACTGGTACGAGGGCAATCTCCCTCTTGCAAACGTTTGCAACGACGGAGGAAAGTACCTCATTGGAAGGGGGTTCGATTCAAAATCTTGGCATGATTTTGGGGCTAGGTGGGATGAGCATGACCAACGGGTAGTGTTCCCAGTACACACTCTGAGTGGGGTCTTTAAGGGCGCAAGCGGTCGAACTGTCGGAGATGACCCCCGCAAGTGGAAGCATTATTGGGGGACAAGGACAGAGTTGGGGTTTGTGTCCCCTAAGGTAACTGGACCTCCCCCATCCTGCTTCATTGTAGTGGAAGGGCCATTCGATGCACTCCGGTGTTGGATGCATCTTAAGAAATTAGGTATGGCAAAGACTACACTTCCTATAGCTATTAGTGGGTGTAGTATAAGTAGAGAACAAATTGATCAAATCGAGCTTGCACAATCATTAACGTGGGTTATATTTGACCATGACACAGCAGGTATCAAAGGAGGTAATCAAGCACACACCATCTTAAAACACCGCATCCCCAGATGCATCAATTTGACCGAGAAGTCCCCCAAGGGTAAAGACCCTAACGAGTTATCCACACAAGAGTTTGAAGAGGTATTGACCAAATGAAGAACTGGTTCACAAAAGGTTTTGACGCAGGTAGTAAGGCAATGGAAAATGAACGTAAGGCGAAGGGTTCAGGCTCGCGCAGTTCAGCAGGCAATCGTTTCTGGATGCCTCGTGATAGTGAGAAGAATCTTGTCTTCCTCACAGATGAGCCGTTTATCTATCTGGAACACCAGTGGAAAGAGAACGGCAGTTACCGGAATTGGGCCACCTGCCTAGAGCCACTAGGTGTGCCCTGTAAGCACTGTGATGAAGGGCATAACCGCTACCAAGCCGCTGCATTTACCGTTGTTGATTGCACCCCATGGACAGACAAGGAAGGCAATAAGCACCGTTTCACAAAGCGGTTGTTCATTGCTAAGTCAGGAGTCTGGGAGAAGATTGAGCGTGAGCGTAACCTTCTCAAGGAAGATAGTCTCACACTACGTGGAGCAGCTTTTCGCGTGTTCCGCGGTAAGGACGATAAGTCCCCCGGTGTAGGCGAGGACTTCAAGTTCCGCAAGTCTATCGACTTGAGTAATTGGGAGTTCAAGGAAGTTGACGAGTACGATTATGCGGATATCCTTGCTCCGCAGATTGAGGAGCAATCTCCCGATATTAGCGGAGGAGACGGCTACGAGGAAGAGCCTCCTTTCTAGTAATCCATGAATCTCTCGGTGCGATTCTGTCTTGGCCTCTACCTTGACTTGACCCTCCACCGAGTACCTCCTCTCCCGAGTAGTAGGGAGGGGAGGATTTTTCGCTGTGTGGTGTAAGGCGGCGCACACGAGGATCGTTAAGTCCATCCTACGAGGAGAAGGTTCAACTCCTTCCACGGCGATCAATTTTAGGGGAACAGGTCATTTAATATTAACCTACTTTTGGTCGGGCGGGTTACCCTGTTCCTCTTTTCTTTTCCGTGAGTAAGCCTACACCTTTATAAACACTACGGCAGTTGGTAGGTGTGTAACAGGTTCGAACCCTGACCACGGTAATCTGCAAACGTTTGCAACCCATTCTCAGGAACAAGAACAAATATTTCGGAAAAAGAAAATGAGTCAACAATTAGAATTTAAGATACTTAATAAGATACTCGAGGATGCCCGACAAGAGCAGCGACAGCGAGCCTTCTCTTGTATGCCGAAGGGGCAGGAAGTTTGCTTTGCCACATGTGTGGCGCATGTAGTTACAGAGAGGTTAAAGGAACTACAAGATAACCCCACACAACAGGAATTCTTCCAATGATGCAGCCTTACCCACCTCACCCCGAGTTCAACATCTACAAACGCATCAGCGAGGAAGGCGAGGTTGAAGAGATTCGGAAGTTTCTTCGGTTCTTGCAGTTGACTTGGGGGGTACCTATCCCCGCCCCCTTCCTCGATGAGAAAGACTATTCATTAGAGCACGCCTACATGTCGCACTGCGGTGTAGATTTCACTAAGCTCCAAGCTGAGAAGGAAGCTATCAGAGAATGGTGGGATCAAATACCATGAAGACGATTTGTATAGACATCGAGAGTAATCACACAGATCTCTTCTCCCCGAGTTGGAAGATGGAGGGTCTTGCCCTGTCAGATGGGACGGAGGAGAACACAGTATACACTAAAGATCCCAAAGAAATCGACATGCTTTTGTCTTTCTACCGGGATCACCTGTGGGTAGGACACAACCTCAAGTTCGACTTAAATGGTCTGGTGATTGCGGGGTACCTTGACTCCTACGACGACCACCACATTGCTGACACCATGGTAGGCTTGAACCTCGTCGATGAGAACGAGAAGAAGTTAGGTCTCAAATACTCCGTAAAGAAACACTTCGGCTACAAGATGGTAGAGTTTGTAGAGGCTAATCCTCTACATGGTCTCCCCCTTTTGGAGCCAGCTATTCCAGAAGAAGATAAGATCAAATTTGCACAGTACGCAAAGGACGACGTTCGCCAAACGCTGCGTTTGTGGCAGGAGGTAGTAAAGCCCGCCCTTGAGAGGGACGGAGTGATAGATGTTTTCTGGCTATACATGGATGGGACCAAGTACGTTGCGGACATGGAGCGGAATGGTATTCGGTGGAAACATAATGAGGAACTCGTGCAGGCTTATAAGCAGAAGGCACACGACGCAGAGATGCGGGTGTATCCAACGATTGGATACGACGTGTCCCTGCGGTCTCCTAAGTTAGGCGCACGTCTGTTTGACGATCTCCGTCTGCCTAAGAAGGAGGTGGAGCGCACGGAGAAAGGAGCATATAAGGTAGACAATAAGATCCTCACTGCCCTCGCACCTAAGTACCCCTTCTGTGCAGACATACTTGAGTACCGGAACTCATCAAAGATGTTGAACACTTACCTGAATCCATTCCAACAGCGGTGTGAGAACTCCGCTGACGGGCGCATTCACCCGTCATATTGGCAGACGACGTATACAGGACGCAAGAGATCATCGTCCCCCAACATGCAGAACGTTCCTGTTGTGTTTGGTCCCCTGAGTATTCGCCAGTGTATATGTGCGCGAGAAGGTAGTAGGCTTCTGGTAGCCGACTTATCACAGGCACAACTTAGGATAATTGCAGACATTTCCGGGGACGCTATGATGCGTAGAGCATACACTACTTGGCAGTGCCGGGTATGTGATAATGCAGGTTTCGCTAATGTCCTGCACACTGAATGCCCTGAATGCGGTGTATCCGCAGATTCCCGCACTATCTCAAATAAACCTGAGCATAAAGGTTTCAAGGGATTCTACCACGGATTAGATGTTCACCAGCAAACTGCGGATCTTGCCAAAACTTCTCGTAAGATTGGCAAGAACTGTAACTTCGCCATGAGCTTCGGCGCAACTCCTTGGAAACTACACAAAGAGTACGGCGGACCTCTTAAAGAATGGGAGCGCGTACAGGGTAGTTTCTTTGAAGCTTACTCTGGTATACGGAAATGGCACCAGCGTGTAGAGCAGCAGATTCGAGAGCAGTACTACGTAGCTGACCCGTGGGGTAGGCGTCGTCGTTACGATAAGGACACGCTTGATAGAGCAGCGTCTAGCTCGTACAAGCGAGCAGACTTTCTGAACCAAGCAGTTAATGCTCCTATCCAAGCCGCCGAAGCTCACTATTTGATGACTGCGGTACGAAACATTAAGCAAGATCTTAGGGAGTTGGGCCTATGGGGGGCTGGTGTTTGGATGGTAGCAGAAGTACATGACGAGATTGTCTTTGAGTGTGAGGAAGACCTCATTTCTGAGGTAGCTCCACTTATCCAGTACCATATGAGGTACGCCCACCCAATGTCAGTTCCCATGGACTCAGACATTAGTGTATGTGATACATGGGACGAAGGGAAATAACCATGCAAACGTTTGCAGAGATTAGTAAGAGGTGAAGTATGAGAATACCATATGAGTACCAAGCATTCCTTGAAGAGTATGTAGACCTATGTGACAAACACGGTATTTTTATATTTTCTGAAGGAGAAGATTTACAATTGGGTAAGTCTCGTGAGCAGGACAATGAATTGGATTGCCTATGGGGGCTACGTGAGTTGCTGCTGTCTGGTGAGTGTCGTAAGCACAATAGCAATTCCATTAGAAGTATTTGACAAATGTTTACTATGTGCTATATTAAGGTAGTAAAGAAACAGAATTGGAGTCTTAGTATGGAAAAACTGACACATCCCTCCCGACAGGTACCTAGCCGCCCAACTGGTTATATGCCGTGACGCAGATAACCGTAAACAGGTTAGCGTGGATACGCGCTAGAGATCTAAACACTCGGTTGATTACAAAGATTCGAGAGGATCTCACAGTCTCTACCGAAAACGAGTATAGTCCAAAGACTACAGTAAATCAGATTAAGTTTTACGAAGAGGTACAGGATGCCTTTAAGGGTAAGTGGTTTGGGGTACCTCGCCATTACATCTATGATACCTTTGAAGGATTTGAGGTCAAAGACCAAACTACTTACTCACATTTAGAAGGACCGTGGAAGAAACCTCCGGTTTTTCGAGGGTGTCTTCGTGGCGGGCAATCTGTTGCAGATGAAGCGGTTATCGGCGCATATCGTAAAGGACAGTATGGAGGCTGGATTAAGGCTGCATGTGGTACAGGAAAGACAGTCACCGCTCTACATATGATTGCCCGCTTGAAGACACCTACAGTTGTCTTGGTACATAAGACTGATTTGATGAAGCAGTGGGTAGCTCGCATCGAGCAGTTCCTCCCAGATGCCAACGTCGTTACGGTACGCGCGAACGCACCTTGTATTCGCAACGCTCACATTGTTATCGCCACCTTCCAAACTTTGTATTCACGGATAGACACCTTCCGTGACTCAGGGTTCTTCGACCACTTTGGTTTCCTCGTCTCCGATGAGTGCCACCGCGTGCCCGCCCAGACATTTGGGCGTGTCCTCAACTGTTTTTCAGCACGGTACCGTCTTGGACTCACCGCTACGCCCAAGCGAAGAGACGGGTTAGAACATATTCTCAACTGGAGTATTGGTCCACAACTATGCACGATGGAGGGTAAGACTCTTTCAGGAAGCTACTACGTATCGGAGTGGGATTGGGGCAAGACTAAGATGCCCAAGATCCGTGGTGGGGACTTGAATACCGCTCGGTTTATCACGATGGTTGCAGAGAACAAAGACAGGAATAAAACTATTGCAGTAATAATAAAGAAGGCAGTGAAGGCAGGCAGAAAGGTACTCGCCTTAACTGATAGAGTATCCCAGTTAGATGCCCTTGAGGCTCTGCTAGATGATGCTAATGGAGTAGTTAAGTTCCGATCACCGGATGATATGGAGCAAGCTTCTTCTAGTGATTGTAAGGTGATCCTAGCAACTTACGGGATGTTTGGAGAGGGGACGGATGTCCCTTCCCTTGACACGCTGGTTCTCTGCACACCTCGGTCTAGGGTGGAACAGATGGTCGGGAGAATACAACGCCTTCATACGGACAAAAAGACCCCATTTGTTGTAGACATATTAGATAAAGTCCCCTATGGATTTGCACTTTTCCGCGCTCGTGTTAAAGTATACGAGAGCTTAAATTTCAACCGTCAACGAGTAAAAAGGAAAACCCCATGAGAGAACGAGCAGAAGTACTGGAGATGCTACGCAAGAAGAAGCAGCAACGCCAAGAGGCGTTGCGTAAGCAGCAAGAAGAGGCACACACCGAAGAGCCATCTGACCCCACCCCCAAGGTAGATGAGTTCGGTGAGGTGGTTACTCCCCTCCCTACCGTAGAGGAAGAGCCTGAGGCAGAGGAGAAAGTTATCGAAGATCCCCCGGAAGAGTACCTTGATTACGCACCAGCGTCCCCTCCACCAGAGCTAGTGGAACTGGTTGCGGAGGAGCTTGTAGTTGAAGTAGACAAAGAGACACTCTCTGACTTTCCAGAAGCAAACGTTTGCAAAACTGTTTCCGGTGAAATCACGGTCTCTAAACAGTTCACCGAGGCAGGTAAGATCCTCCATGAAGAGGACCGTTCCGAATCACTTCAGGTGCGGTCTTTCAAGACTGAACCCGCATATGCTAAGTTTGGTGGAGGAAACACAGTAAATCTCGGGGACTATAATGGTGCGAGGCTATACGTAGAGGTAAGCATCCCTTGTTATCTTGAAGAGCTTCCATCAGCAATGAAACACGCTCAGTCTTTTGTCTCCGACGTTCTTGATGCAGAAATGGCAGAGCTGGTGCGATAATGGAAGATAGACTGAAGAAGTTTGGTGACCGAATAAACAAGAAGTTTAAGGGAGAAATATCGGCACCTGCTGGTAAGATACCTAAGCTTAAACGATTCCGGTCAGGCTCACTTGAACTAGATCTAGTTCTTGGTGGGGGATTTCCCTTTAACCGTATCTCACTAATAGTGGGACCAGAGTCTTCAGGAAAGACTACTATCCTACTCAGAGCCTGTAGTGAGATCCCCAACTACTGCCACAACTGTAAAGAGAGATACCCCTGTGACTGTGGAAACTTTGAATCAGGAGTAGTTCTGTGGATAGAAACAGAAGGATCTCTTGACGTGAAGTGGGCAGCACTGAATGGTATGGACCCAGATGGTAATCTTGTTGTGTGGCCAGTATGCGGCGAGGATGCCGTGGATATCATCGACACCGCTATTCGTGAGAACGCTGCTGACTTGATAGTCCTAGATAGTATTGAGGCTACTGTTCCCTCTAAAGAGGTGGACGGTTCCGCTAGTGACCAGCAACCCGGACTACAAGCACGTCTTATGAATAAGGGATTCCGCAAATGGACAAATGGTATCTCTCGCCACCAAGGGAAAGGACCGTCTCTTATTTGCGTGAACCAGATGAGGGAAAAGGTTGGAGTCATGTTTGGTGATCCCTCCACGCTACCCGGAGGTAAAGGACAACTTTTTCATCCTTCGATTCGCATACGTAATAAGAAGGCGTCAGTACATGATATCGCAGGTGAGGCTAAGTCTGCTTATGTAGAGATCTCCGGTTCCACTCCGAAAAACAAGACGTTCACGCCTAAGTTAGAATACTCCTTCCACCTAGCTTTGGTTGATCACACTAAGAGCGCGGCAGGGAAGGTAGTCTCTAATTATGAGGCAGGAGAGGTCAACAACATAGAGTCGATTATCAAGTACGGTAAGAAGCTAGGGTTTATTACTTCGGGGGGAGGAAATTGGAAGATTGATCTACCAGACGCTGGAATCTCTGTGTGTGAAAAGGGTAAGGCTAGTTTAATCTCTTCTATCCGTGAAGACTTGGATATTTACGAAACGCTCTACGACATTATCATTAAGGCACTTACATGACTCGACGTTGTTACTTGTTGGTTGGAGTAGGTCGATCTGGTACTTCCGCGATTGCTGGAACTTTCTACCGCTCTCAGTTCGAGGGAAACCCAGTTCAGATGCTTGATCTGATACCAGCAAATAAGGGGAATCCTAAGGGGTTTTATGAAGACCGTGAGGTAGTCAGATTAAATGACACTATCCTTCACGATGCTGGTACATGGGTGCTATGTGCGAATGACACCAACTTTGGTCATCTCCTCACAGACACTCGGTACGATGATGTAGTTAGGGAGGTACTACTCCGGTATGACTCCCCCTGCTTCTGTATTAAAGATCCTAGACTCACACTCACTCTCCCTGTTTATGTCCGCGTCTTACAGACTATGGGGGTAGAGTGCCGAGTTGTTCATATACGGCGACACTATCAAAGCATTATTAGTAGCTTTCAATCTAGGGACGGGCTTACACGGGAGAGGGCTAGGAAGCTCATAGAAAAGTACCGCCTGACTCTGGATGTCTGGTGCAAACGTTTGCAAGATATTTCTTGGGAAGAGATAGAGTTTGAGAAGTTCATGGCTGAACCTCTCACAGTATTCTCAAGGCATTTCCCGGCTGAACAACCTAACATAATTTACACACTTAAATTCTTAGGAAAGATGTAATGAGTAGACCCTCAATAGAAGAAGCAAAAGAGTTCCGCAGAGGAGTAGAAGATGCGTCCTGCGGGCGCTACGGTGGAACAGGCGCAAACCCCCTATACCTGACAGGATGGAGGCGTGGAGTTATGGATCGAATTGAGAAGATTGAAGAAACCCTATTGGCTAACGAAGACTTCAATGTGGAGCTATGGGAAAGAAATGGATGACCACCCAGATTTCCACATTGGTCTTGACTTTGACGGAACAGTAGTGGCCCACGATGGGGCTTTCTCCACAGGAGAAGAACTAGACGGAGCAGTAGCCACACTGAGGTGGCTCACTGATGTAGTAGGGGCAAAGGTATCCCTGTTCACTATGCGGTCGGGCAAAGATCTCGAAGAAGCAGTTCGTTGGTTTTCCAACCGAGGAATAATCCTCTACGGGGTTAACCACACTCCCGGACAGGACAAATGGACGACTAGTCCAAAAGCTTACGCCGATCTCTATATAGATGACCGGGGACTAGGTATGCCCCTAGACGCTGACCTCAATGTAGATTGGGGGAAGACTCGGGAGCTTATCGAGGCTTGGTTGATTGACCGTGGAGCAGACCATGGCGTATAGCTTTGACCAACCGGAGAACCGGAAAAAGAAGGTCAATAAAAGTGAGAAGTCTTTTGCTAAGAAGAGGGGAGGGTTTCGACAACCTTTGTCCGGTGCTATCAGCGGATTCAAAGGTGACGTTAAGTTCGAGGATTTCCTAGTAGATATGAAGAGTACTGATTGCAATTCCTTTCGAGTAACTCTCGATGACTTGCAGAAGATTTGCGATGAAGCTAATGGACAGGGAAGAGATCCTGCACTTGTGTTAGTATTCAACAACTGCAAAGGCATACCCGACGAATGGGCATTGGTTCCTGTGGACACACTTAAAGGAGATAGCTAATGAACTTCACACACCCTACCACCACAGGGTCAGTTAAAAAGAAGAAGCTAAAACCCTGCGATTATTGTGGAGAGCTTACTGCTCTCTTACGTTGTCATAACTGCGGGACTCCCGCACAATTTAGGAGAGCAAATAAATGAGTAATCCTTTTAGTTTACTGTTGAAGAAACTAATCACTAAGCAGACCTTTTCAAATTACCCTAAGGCAGCTACTGAGAATGCTAAACGAGCGTTGAA
>Ga0213858_10000276_pt1 | contig 25075 bp, 13 predicted proteins | sample PICome_FD_160122 | JGI IMG/M metagenome (GOLD analysis project Ga0213858, IMG submission 160122) | Coastal seawater microbial communities near Pivers Island, North Carolina, United States - PICO245 | ecosystem: Environmental > Aquatic > Marine > Coastal | place: USA: North Carolina | collected... | reverse complement strand
TAAAGCATACGTAAATGACCAGTTGTCTTAATTGGTTCTTCAATTGGTTTAATAACATCTTGTCCTTCTGTTAAATCTTCAACATCTAAAAGATTTTCAGCTAACGTTTTACCTGTTACTGTTAGGCATTCGCCATTAAGCAATCCTTTCTTAAGAAGGTATTTCATCACTGCAGGAATTCCTCCTACTTCATGAACATCTTCCATAAGATATTTACCACTAGGCTTTAAATCTGCCAAGAAAGGCGTGTTATCGCTTATATCCTGAAAATCTTTTAATGTAAAATCAATTTGAGCAGCTCTAGCAATTGCTAGAAAGTGAAGCACCGCATTAGTAGAGCCACCAAGAATTGTAACAAGTCTAACTGCGTTTTCAAGGGATTTTCTGGTGATGATATCAGATGGCTTTAAATCTTTTTCTAATAACACTCTAATGGCTTCACCAGCGTTAATCGATTCTTGTTTTTTAGCATTACTCAATGCTGGGTTCGATGAGTTAAAAGGCAATGTCATTCCTAGTGCTTCTATAGCACTTGCCATTGTATTTGCAGTATACATTCCACCACAAGCTCCAGCTCCTGGACATGCTTTTTCAACAATATTTTGAAACTCATTTTCAGTCATGGTTCCAGCCACTTTGCTTCCCCATGCCTCAAATGCTGATACTACATCTAATTTTTTACCATTGTGACACCCAGAATCAATAGTTCCTCCATAAACTAATATGGATGGTCTATTTAGTCTAATCATTGCCATTAATGCTCCTGGCATATTTTTATCACAGCCTACAACAGTCACCAAACCATCATAGCTCATTGCCTGAACAACAGTTTCCATAGAATCTGCAATAACATCACGAGATGGCAATGAATAACGCATTCCCGGCGTTCCCATTGATATACCATCACTTACACCAATAGTGTTAAAAATTAATCCTACAACATCTTCATTTTGAGTACCTTTTTTAACAAGTTTTGCCAAGTCATTGAGGTGCATATTACAAGGGTTACCCTCATAACCCGTGCTAGCGATTCCTATAATTGGTTTATTAAAATCTTCTTTGGTTAAACCAATGGCATGCAACATGGCTTGTGCTGCTGGTTGAGTCGGATCTTGAGTGACAGTTTTACTAAATTTATTTAATTGACCCATAAAATAGTTTAAGCTTAAAGTATTTATCTATGACTAAATTACTTTTGAACATTCTAAATGATTATTGAATTTTTAATTAGACGCTAAAGTCAGTATACTTTACAGTTGTTTAAATATCAGTATATCAAATATTTAATCTAATAATTATATGATGTTCAAAAGGCTTAATAATTGAAGATTTTTTTAAAGTCTACGTAAAATTCTTTAGCAATTTCTTGTGAAATTGATTTTGAGTCTAAAAATGGGTGTTTTTACAAAATTTGATTTACTCGTCAATAAAGATTTATAACTTTGGCTTTGAAATAGAGAAATTAATTATGAATAAGCGAATTTTATTGTGGTCAATAACAGCGGCACTTGCTGGTTTTTTATTTGGATTTGATACTGTTGTAATTTCCGGGGCAGATAAAAAATTACAAGCACTTTGGGAATCATCTGATGTATTTCATGGTTCTGTTGTAATGTCAATGGCCTTATGGGGAACTGTGTTTGGGGCAATTTTTGGTGGTATACCAACAAACAGATTGGGACGAAAAACCACGCTTATTTGGATTGGTCTTTTTTATTTGATATCTGCGGTAGGTTCCGCCTTGGTGAATGATCCTTATAGTTTTGCTTTTTTTAGATTTTTAGGTGGAATCGGTGTAGGTATATCTACAATTGCCGCGCCGGCATACGTTTCAGAAATATCACCGGCTAAAAACAGAGGGAAATTAGTGGCGCTGTATCAATTTAATATTGTTCTTGGAATATTAATAGCTTTTCTTTCAAATTATTTACTTAGGAATGTTGGTGAAAATGCATGGCGATGGATGATCGGTGTAGAAGCATTTCCGGCTTTTATTTATACACTTTTAATTTTTGTCGTTCCAATGAGTCCTCGTTGGTTAATTTCTAAACAAAGAGAAAACGAAGCAAAAAAGGTATTAGAGTTAATTGCTTCTGATACCGATGCAGATGTGTTTATTCAAGCCATAAAAAATGAGACTGAAAACCAAAGATCGGGTGAAAACATATTTATGAAGAAATATAGATTTCCTTTAATGTTGGCATTTTTAGTAGCAATGTTCAATCAGTTTTCAGGTATTAATGCTTTTTTATACTATGCACCAAGAATTTTTGAAGAAGCTGGGTTGGGGGAAAGTACAGCTTTGCTGAGTAGTATTGGTATTGGAGTCACAAATTTGGTATTCACTTTATTGGGTGTATTTTTAATTGATAGACTTGGTAGAAAAGTGCTTATGTATATTGGTTCTATAGGTTATATAATTTCTTTAAGTCTGGTTTCGATAGCATTTTTTCTTAATTGGGAAGGACTAGCTGTACCCATTTTTTTATTTCTATTTATTGCGTCGCATGCAATTGGTCAAGGTGCGATAATTTGGGTTTATATTTCTGAAATTTTCCCAAATCACTTAAGAGCTAACGGTCAGTCTTTTGGTACTTCAACGCATTGGATATTAGCAGCAATAATACCTTCTTTAGTACCTGTTTTATTTTCTACTATAGGACCTGGTACTGTATTTCTGGTATTTGCTATGATGATGGTATTTCAGTTGTTGTTTGTGATTTTTATGATGCCAGAAACCAAGGGAATATCACTGGAAGAATTGAGTAAAAAACTTATTAGGGATGATAAATAAATTCAATATTAAAATAATCACTAGACTAGTTCTGGTAGCTACTTTAATGATATATCTCAATTGCAAGAATGATAAACAATCATATTCAGAAGAGATCCAGGTAGCAGAAAATTTTACTGAAGATGAATTAAAGTACAGACCTCTTTTTCACTTTACACCAAAGAATAACTGGATGAACGATCCAAACGGAATGTTCTATCTCAATGGTAAATATCATCTGTACTTTCAACATTATCCAGATGACAATGTTTGGGGTCCAATGCATTGGGGACATGCAATAAGTGAGGATCTCATAAATTTTGAAGAGCAACCGATAGCACTTTATCCAGATGAAATAGGACTAATTTTTTCTGGTAGTGCTGTTGTAGATTATAATAACACTTCAGGATTTTCAAAAGATGGGAAAGTACCTGTTGTGGCAATCTATACATATCATAATATGGAAGGCGAGAAAAAGGGTGATATAGATTTTCAAACTCAAGGTATTGCCTATTCTTTGGATGAAGGAATGACTTGGACTAAATACAGTGAAAACCCTGTTATAAAAAATCCTGGTATTAAGGATTTTAGAGATCCAAAAGTATTTTGGGACAATCATAATTCAAAATGGATAATGTCTTTAGCCGCTGGAAATAAAATCATGATTTATAGTTCTGCTAATTTAAAAGAATGGAAGTTTGAATCTGAATTTGGAGAAGATAACGGAGATCATGGCGGTGTATGGGAATGTCCAGATCTTTTTCCGGTAAAAGTTAAAGATAGCGAGGAATATAAATGGGCATTACTTGTAAGTATTAATCCTTCTGGACCAAATGGAGGAAGTGCAACACAATATTTTATTGGAGATTTTGATGGTCATGAGTTTACAATTGATGACAAATTCTCAAAGCAACTCGATGAGAATAAGTCTGTTTGGTTAGATTATGGTCGTGACAATTATGCTGGAGTAACATGGTCTAATATTTCTGATACTGATGGAAGAAAGTTATTTATTGGTTGGATGTCTAATTGGGACTATGCTAGAGATGTGCCAACTTACAAATGGCGCAGTACTATGACTGTCCCAAGAGAATTAAACCTTATAAAAAAGAATAACGAATATATTCTAAAAAGTATACCTGTAAAGGAATTAAATGATTTTAAATCTAAGACTATTGAAAAGGATAGCATTGAACCAGAAGAATTTTCAAAGGTCATTGAAACAGCAGAAATAGATTTCAATAAATTAAACTTAGAATTTAATTTTAAAAACTTAAAGGAAAACAAATATCAAATAATATTCAACAATGGAAATGGTGATTCGCTTATCATTGGATTAAATAATAGTTCTAAGACAATTTATTTAGATAGAACAAAATCAGGTAAAGTTGATTTTTCTGAGAAATTTGCTCCAAACATTTCAAAAGTTAAATTGTCTGATATGATCAATGATGCTAAGTTTCAAATTTTATTGGATAAAACGTCAGTAGAGCTATTTGTTAATGATGGAGAAATTGTAATGACCGAATTATTTTTTCCAAATAATCCGTTGGATCAAATTTCTATAATCAGTGAAGATTCTAATTTTATAATAAAGAATCTTGTAATCAGTGAATTAAATTTTTAGTTGTAGTGTCTAAAATCGTTTGTTTTGGTGAAGTATTGTGGGACGTTTTTCCTAAAAGAAAAAAAATTGGTGGTGCACCATTAAATGTAGCACTAAGGTTAAGTTCCTTAAATAATAGGGCAACCATTATTAGTAGTACTGGTAGAGATGAACTAGGTAGAGAGTTGATTGATAGTTTAAAGGGTACCAAAGTTAATTTAGATGGAATTCAAACAACAAATAATTATAAAACGAGCGAAGTTGTAGTTACTCTAGACAAAAGTGGTTCAGCAACATATACTATTGAACAGCCATGCGCATGGGATTTTATTGAACACACTAATAGGCTACAAAAAATTACTGAAGAAGCAGAAGTATTTATTTACGGAAGCTTAGCGTCTCGCATGCAAACTACCTATGCCACACTTTTGAAATTAATTTCAGTTGCCAGCTTTAAAGTGTTTGACGTTAATTTAAGGAAGCCATATTATAATATAGAATGCATAATAGAATTAATGAAATATGCAGATCTCATAAAATTTAATGAAGAAGAACTAACTGAGATTTGTGATTATTATAACTTTAAGTCAGATTCAATTGATGCACTTTGTGCTCATATATCCAATCAGACTAATACAAAACATATTTGTGTCACTTTAGGAGATAAAGGTGCTCTATATTATAAGGACGACAAAGTTTTTAGAAATTATGGTTACAAAGTTAAGGTGAAGGACACAGTTGGTGCAGGTGATTCCTTTTTGGCATTTTTCGTACATGGTATTATAAATAAATTAAATGAACAAGATATTTTAAACAGGTCATGTGCCATAGGTGCATTGGTTGCCTCTAAGAACGGTGCTAATCCTAAATTAAATCAGAATGAAATTGAAAATTTGATGGTTTCCTGAATTATCAAGTTGAATTGCGAATCACAAGTTCAGTGTCAATTGTAATAGTTCGCTCTTTAAATGGCTCTCCTTTTTGTTTACTATCAATTTCTTTAAACAACAATTCAACAGCCTTTTCTCCAGTTTTGTATGCATTTTGTTCAACTGTCGATAAAGTAGGTGTTATAACGGAAGACATGAACCAATTACTGAATCCGAAAACTGCAATTTCATCAGGTATTTTAATGTTTTTCTCATTTAAATACGTAATTACACCTACAGCAGTTAAATCTGTAATAGTATAAATAGCATCAACGTCAATTTGATCTTCTTCAAACAATTTTTTTGCATTTGCATAACCTTCTTCAAAATTTGCTTTAGGACTTAAGTAAACTAGAGATGAGTCAAATTGTATTCCATTATCCTCTAAGGCTTTTTTGTATCCTAAAAAACGGTCGATAGAATTCTGTGGATTTAAATCACCTCTGAAGTAGGCAATGCGTTTATATCCATTTTTAATTAAATATGTGACGACATCATACGATGCTTTATTATCATTTATAATAACTTTAGAGCATTTTAGTAGTTTGGTAATTTTATCAAAAAGCACTAATGGAATTCCAAAATCTAAGACTCTTTGTAAATATTCAAAATTTATTGAGCCATTAGCCATTGAAATTAATATGCCATCCACCCCTTTATTTAATAAAAGATTAATTTGTTTTTCTTCGAGTTTGTGATCTTCATTAGATTGCATAATGATAACCATGTACCCCTTTTTATTAGATTCTTTCAAAATAGCATCTAAGATGCTAGAAAAATAATAATGAACCATATTTGGCACAATCACTCCAATAGTTTTAGATTCTTTACTTCTTAAGCTTTGTGCAAAAGAATTGGGGCTGAAATTTAAAGTTTGCGCCAAGTCAACAACTTTTTGTTTTGTACTTACACTAACGTCTGGATAATCTTTTAAGGCTTTAGACACTGTAGATATAGAAATTCCAAGAGTCTGAGCAATTTCTTTCAAGGTAATTTTTTTCATTCTTCTTTAAATAGATTTTTAATTCTAATTAGTCCATACTGCAAAGATTAATATAAATTATATAACAATTTACGAAAACCTTTTCGTAAATTTTTTTAACTTTTTATTAAGTTTTTTTTGTAGTTCTCTTAAAAAAAAGGCATTTTAGTTGTTTAAACAACAATTAATTAACGTTAATTTGTTAAATTAATAACACGAATAAATATACTAACTAAACTAAACTAAGTATGACACAAAATCTATTAAGGAAAATTTTATGTAGTTTTTTCTTTGTTTTAGGAGGCTTATTATACTCCCAAACAGTAACAGGTACAGTCTCAGATGCCTCAGGTACTTTACCTGGAGTTAATGTTATTGTAAAGGGCACCTCCAATGGTGTTCAATCGGATCTTGATGGTACGTATTCCTTAGACAATGTTGCAACAGACGCTGTTCTTGTTTTCAGTTACCTGGGTTACAAAACTCAAGAGGTGGCTGTTGACGGACGCTCAACAATTGATGTAACTCTTGAAGAAGATATAGCTCAATTAGACGCAGTGGTTGTTGTTGGATATGGAAATCAAGTGAGAAAGGAAATTACCACAGCTGTAACAAGCGTTGGTGAAGAAGAATTTAATCAAGGTGTTATCAATAATGCATCACAACTTTTGCAAGGTAAGGTCGCAGGACTTTCCATTTACAACAAAGGCGGTAATCCAAATGATAATGGTGTAATTAGACTGAGAGGTTTATCTACAGTTGGTGGTAATACAGAACCGCTTGTTGTTATTGATGGTGTATTAGGGCAATCATTAAATAATGTTGATCCTAGTGATATTAAAAATATTACTGTTTTAAAAGATGGTTCTGCAGCAGCTATATATGGTTCTAGAGCTTCAAGTGGTGTAATACTTGTAACGACTAAATCAGGCAGAAGTAATCAACCGTTCAGTGTCGAGTATAATGGACAATATGGTGTTTCGAATGCTGTAAACCAGGTGGAAATTATGAACAGAAGTCAGTTCTTGGCAACAGGAGGAACAGATTTAGGCGCTGATACTGACTGGATTGATGAAGTAACACGTTCTGCATTCTCTCAAGTCCATAATATTGCCGCTACTGGCGGATCAGAAAACTCTAACTACAGGGTTGCAGTTAATTACAGAGATACTGAAGGTATTTTACTTAATTCTGGTTTCGAGCAATTAAATATTAGAGGAAACTTTACAGGTACTTTATTTGATGATAAACTTAGAATTAACTTTAATTCTGCATTTACACAAAGAGAAAGTGATTTTGGATTTAATGAAGCGTTACGTTATGCAATTGTGTATAATCCAACTGCTCCGGTATTAGGATCTGATGCTCCATTCCCTTTTAACTCTGAACAGTTTGGAGGGTACTTTGAAACACTTGGTTTATTCGATAGTTTTAATCCGGTTTCTATTGCTGAGCAAAACAGAAATGAAGGAACACAAACTACAATCAATTATAATGCTGACTTTAGATATTCATTCAGCGATGATTTAACTGCTACTTTAAATTTGGGTAATCAAATTACTAAAACCAATAACAATCAATATTACCCAACAACTTCTTTCTTTAGAGGAGGTGCAGTAAGTCCATTTAGAAAGGGGCGAGCTGATTTCTATACGAGTGAAGCTCAAACAAGAACACTCGAATTATTTGGAACCTACAATAAATCATTTGGTGATTTCTTTAGAATGAAATTAGATGGAGGTTATTCTTGGCAAGAGAGTGATTTCAATGAATATTATTTACAAGTAGGAGATTTCCCTCCGGGTGTAGATTTTGACTTTAGCAATGCAATTGAGGTTTCTCAGGATTTAAATGAAGCTGGTAGAGTAATTGCTAATAGTGGAAGAAATGATGACGACAGAATCATTGCATTTTTCTTAAGAGGTAATTTCACTTTTGATGATGCTATTTATTTGAGTGCTTCCTTAAGAAGAGAAGGATCAAGCCGTTTTGGTGCAGATAATCAGTGGGGTACTTTCCCATCAGTCGCAGTAGGTGCTGATTTAAATAATTACCTTAAATGGGACAACATTTCTTTATTGAAAGCTCGTTTAGGATACGGTGTAACAGGAGCAATTCCTCCAGGTGTTGGATTGTCACAAACTACATACAATGTAATTAATGGTGCTGGTGGATTTGGATCTTCTTCTACTGGAATTGGAACACGATTAGCTAATCCAGATTTAAAATGGGAAGAAAAGAGAGAGCTTAACTTCGGTATTGAATTAGTAATGGATAGGTTATCGGCAACACTAGATATTTATGATAGAGACATCGTTGACTTTATATCTAATGTGGCAATTGATGCTGCTGCAAACAATGGTTTTACATCACAATTTCAAAATGCAGGTGAATTGAATACCAAAGGTGTTGAGCTGGCTGTAAACTATGACATTTTAAGAAATGATAAAGTCAATTATAACATGGGCTTAGTACTTTCAACTTATGAAACTATTTTAGAAAAGAATCCAGGTGGTGATAGAACAATTGCTAACCTTGGAGCTCCAGGTCAAAACGATACTAACGTAATTTTGGTAAGAGAAGGTGAAGAAGTTGGTCAAATATGGGGGCCTGTATTCACGGGTGATGTGGATGCTAATGGTTCTCCTATACTTGCTGATATAAATGGAGACGGTGTATTACTAACAGATCAAGGTTCAGCATTAGCTGAGGACGGTGATTTTAAAAAGCTTGGACAGGGATTCCCAGAATTTGAACTTGGATGGTCACATAGAGTTCAATTCGGAAATTGGGATGTGAATGCATTTTTTAGAGGTGCATTTGGTCACAGTTTAGTTAATACCTTTAGAGCATTTTATGAGCCTAGAATTGGTTCTCAATCATCTTATAATTATGTGAATACAGAGTTAGCAAGAGACGATATTAGAACTGCACAATTCAGTTCTTATTATGTTGAGAAAGCTGATTTCTTTAGATTAGACAATTTAACTGTTGGATACAATTTTGATATTAAAGATTCTTTTATCAAAAGCGCACGTGTATCTTTAACAGCTCAGAATTTATTTACCATAACCGATTATACTGGTGCTGATCCAGAACCATCTTTCCAAGATAGAGGTTCAGTAGCAAATGGAGATGGATTAGGTGGAGCAAACGTATTAGCTCCTGGTGTAGACAGACGTTATAATTATTTTAATTCTAGTACCTTTACACTAGGACTTAATGTTAAATTTTAATAAAAATTGAAAATGAAAAAAATGAAAAAAACCTTATTATTTCTAAGTGTAATATCTATGATGTTTTACACTTGTACAGATCTAGAAGAAACATTAGAGGATGAGTTAACAACTGAATTTTCTGATGATGGTGTGCCAGATGTTTCTGGTGAAACTGCTGGCGGGGTGTTTCCTTCAGGTGCACTTGCAGCAGCTTATGGGCGATTAAGAAATGGCTCTGCTGGTCATGGTAGTTATTATTCTGTTCAAACTGTTTCATCTGATGAAATGTGTATTGGTCAGAAAGGTGGTGACTGGTTTGATGGTGGTATATGGTTAGATATGCACAGACATACAGTCAATTCATCTAATGGACCTTTAAATGGAACCTGGGTTGATGCTTATGGTGGGATTGCAGAAGCTAACATTGCTTTAGAGTCTGCTTTATCTCCTGGTGAGGCAGCTCAAGCTAAAACAATAAGAGCATTCTTTTATTGGAGATTATTAGATTTATATGGAAGAGTTAAAATTATAACTTCTTCTGGTGGAGATGCACCTCAAGCTACAAGAACAGAAGTTTTTAATTTCGTTGAAGGAGAATTGCTAGATGCTTTGGGTATTACTGAAGTAACTTCGGGCATGGATTTATCAGGTAGCGACTTAGGTACTGGATCTGAGCCATACATCGTAAATCAATTTGCGGCATTAGGTTTACTAGCAAAGCTATACCTAAATGCAGAAGTTTACACTGGTACTGCAAAATACCAAGAAGCAGCTGATGCAGCTAGTTATATTATAGATAATGGTCCTTATCAGTTGTGTGATTCAGGATGTTCAGTTCCGAATTTAGCAAAACGACCAAATGTGGCTTCCGATCCAGATGTTGATACGGGTTATGCAGCAGTTTTTGCACCAAATAATCAGTTCAACCCAGAAATGATTTGGTCTATCTATTATGATCAGGCAAATGCAGGTGGAATGAATTTTTCACAAATGAACTTACATTATAGTTCTCAGCAAACTTTTGCTCTAGATGCGCAGCCTTGGAATGGTTATCAAGTTTTGGAAGAATTTTATAATAGCTATGACAATGGTGACTTAAGAAAGGATGCTAACTTTTTAGCAGGTCCTCAGACTGATTTTGATGGGTCAGCATTACTTGATTATGCTGCAGATGATCCAAGTATTGTAGTAGACTATACACCAGCAATCAACGAGTTAGAACCAAACGCAGAAAGACAAAGTGGTGTAAGAGCTAAAAAGTTTCATTTCCAATTATTTGGTAGACCAGATATGAACAATGATTATCCAATCGTACGTTTAGGTGATGTATACTTAATGAGGGGCGAAGCTATGGCTAGAGCAGCAGGAAATTGGAATATGGCATTACCTGATGTGAATACTATTAGAGCTAGAGCAGGACTTTCTGCATTAGCATCTGTTGATGCTGATGGATTCTTTGATGAAAGAGGTAAAGAGATGTTCCAAGAGTCTAGTAGAAGAACGGATAGAATAAGATTTGGAAAATGGGGTGAATCTTGGTGGCAAAAAACTAATAGTGATGCTTACAGAACAGTATTCCCTATTCCACAAGAACAAATTAATGCTAGTGGTGGTTCATTAACTCAAAACCCAGGTTATTAATTTAATTTTTAAGTATTTTATTTGAGTAAAAAGGGGTACTTTTAAGTACCCTTTTTTTATGCATTATTTTTACACTTAAATGAAAAACTTGTTTATTCTCTTATTTGTTGCAGTTATTTCGTATTCATGCAACTCCGATAAAGAGGAATCCCCTAATTTATTTCAATTAAAGGATAGTGCCACAACAGGGATAACATTTAATAATGCACTAGAATATACAGAATCATTAAACCCATATACTTATAGAAATTTTTTTAATGGTGGAGGTGTTGCGTTAGGTGATATCAATAACGATGGATTATTGGATATTTACTTTACAGGTAACCTAGTAGATAATCAATTATATTTAAATAAAGGCAACTGGCAATTTGAAGATATAACTTTTAAAGCAGGAGTTTCTAGTGAAGGTGTTTGGTCATCTGGTGTATCATTTATAGATATTAATAATGATGGTTTGCTTGATATTTATGTTTGTAAAGCTGGCCCACCAAGTGATAATTCAAATAGACACAATGAGTTATTTATTAATAATGGTGATTTAACCTTTACAGAAAAATCAAAAGATTATGGTCTTGATATAGTTGGTCTAAGTGTACAGGCAAATTTTTTTGATTATGATAAGGATGGTGATTTAGATGTTTATTTATTAAATAATTCGATAAAGGCCGTTGGTAATTTTGATTTTGTAAAAGATCAAAGAAATACACCAACTGAATCAGGTAACAAGTTATTGAGAAATGACAATAATAATTTTGTTGATGTTACTGAAGAATCTAATATATATTCTAGTGCTATTGGTTTTGGCTTGGGTATAACCATAAGCGATTATAATAATGATACTTGGCCAGATATATTTATTTCTAATGACTTTTTTGAACGTGACTATCTCTACATAAATAATCAAGATGGTACATTTAAAGAAGATTTGACTCAACAGTTTGGTTCTATTTCTATGGGTTCAATGGGAGCTGATGCGGCAGACTTAAATAATGACTCATATACCGATATTATGGTAACAGAAATGTTACCAAGAACTATTGAACGACAACGCACAAAAACTTTGTTTGAATCTTGGAATAAGTATGATATGGCTAAAAATAAAGGCTACCATCAGCAATTTTCAAGAAATGCGCTTCATAGAAATATGGGGAACAATAGTTTTTTTGAGATTAGCAGGTTGTCAAATGTTGCAGCTTCAGAATGGAGTTGGGCCTCATTATTATTCGATGCTGATAATGATGGGTTAAAGGATATTTTTATCAGTAACGGTATCTATAAGGATCTTTTAGATAGAGACTATTTAATCTATATGGCTAATGAAGATAAGATTAGGGATATGATTAAGACTGATGGTGAGATTATGAATAAATTGGTGGATTTGATGCCATCTCAAGCAGTTCCAAATGCATCATTTAAAAATGAAGGTGAGTTTCAGTTTGTAGAGATGACGTCGCAATGGGGGTTTGACACTCCTAGTTTCAGTAATGGTAGTGCATATGGTGATATAGATAATGATGGAGATCTAGATTTGGTTGTCAATAATGTAAATATGCCGGCCTTTACATATGAAAATACAATAGATACTTCTTCTAACAAAAGTATTACTATAGGATTAAAAGGAGCGGATAAAAATACATTTGCCATTGGTGCAAAAGTGGAAATCTATTATGGGGGTAATAAATACGGTAGTTTAGAAAATTTTCCTTCACGAGGATTCCAGAGTTCAATCTCATACCAATTACAATTTGGAACAAGTACTTATGATACAATTGATAGCCTTATTATTACTTGGCCAAACGGATTTAGAAGTAAAAAATTAAATCTTAAAACAAATGATTCTTATTTATATGACCAGAATGAAGAGACTTCATTTGTAAAAACTAGTGGTATAGTTGATTATAAAAATTCAATTCGTTCAATTGAAAGTCTTTTCCAATTTAAACATAGGGAAAACAATGCGGTTGATTTTAATAAAGAACAATTATTACCAGAAATGTGTAATAATGAAGGGCCTAAAATCGCTAGTGCAGATATCAATAAGGATAATATCACAGACTTTTACATCGGTGGTGCAAAGGGGCAAGTAGGGACATTATATTTGTCACGTGATAATGGTAGTTATGATGAAATCACAAAACCTTTTCAGCTTAATATAAATTCTGAAGATACTGACGCCGTATTTTTTGATAGTGATAATGATGGCGATCTAGACTTATATGTTACAAGTGGTGGAAAATCGTTTTCTAAATTTGATTATGCACTTAACGATAGGTTATATATAAATGATGGGAATGGTAATTTGAAAATAAACGTAGAATCCTTAAAATTTCCTGGATCAATTAGTACGTCTACAGTTTCAGTTTCTGATTATGATGGTGACGGTGATAATGATTTGTTTATTGGCGAACGATTTAAGGTAAATATTTATGGAATTCCAACATCTGGATATATATTAGAAAATAAGGGTAATAATGATTTTGAAGTCCAACAACTAGAAGGTCTCAAGAATATTGGTTTGATTACAGATTCGCATTGGGCAGATATCAACAGTGATGGTGTCAAAGATTTAATCATTTCAGGAGAGTGGATGCCAATTTCAATTTTCATCAATAATAATGGCCAGTTGGTCAATGAGACTGAAGCCTATGGATTATCAGATACTTCAGGACTTTGGAAAACCATAGAGGTTAAGGATATAGATAATGATGGTAAAGTAGATATTATAGCAGGTAATAAAGGAGTAAATTCCTTCTATAAACCAGGTATGAGAATGTATTTGTCAGATTTTGATAATAATGGTACAATTGAGCAAATAATTTGTCAAAAACGAGATGATGATTACTACCCCATAGTAGATAGAGACGAGTTAGTTGCACAGTTAGCAGGTCTTAAGCAAAAGCTATTGTATTACAAAGATTATTCAGATGCAACTATTAAATCTATTTTTTCAAAAGATCAGTTAAAAAAGGCAATAATTTTAGATGTTAAAATGCTAAATACAGCAATTTTTTTAAATAAAAATAAGACATTTGTAAGTCAAAAGTTACCTAATGAAATTCAATACTCTAATGTGTCAGCCATTGAGACAATAGATGTTGATAAAGATGGAGTTTTAGATGTATTATTTGGTGGAAATCAATTCTTAGTTAAACCTCAGTTTGGTATAGATGATGCTTCAAAAGGTTGGTTGCTCTATGGAGACTCAAGCAACAATTTTAATAAGGTGATTTCTCTAAAAATTGATGGTCAGATTAGAGACTTTCATGTTGAAAATTTAAAGGATGAAATCATGTTGATTACATCGATAAATAATGATAGTTTACAATTTTATAAAGTAAAAAATTAAAATTTTAATAAATGAGGTTAAGAGTTTGTAAGTCAGCATTACTTTTTTCAATTATTTTTTTAGTAGCATGTCAATCAGAATATACTTCACTCGTTGAAGATGAACTGGCAAGCGGTGTTCGAAATGATTCAATATTCTACAGTTTTGAGTTTGGTCAGACTAAGACAGAGTTTTATAATGCCTGTTGGGAATATAATAGAAAGAAAATATTCACTCATGGTCCAAGTAATAATTATGTGCAGGCTATTTTGCATCCAAAGGATACTTCTGATGTAAAAGGGAAAATAAGAATGTTATTTTATGCGAAATTCAATAAAGAAGAGGAGATTATTGCCATGGATGTTAAGTTTTCACATGTTGCTTGGGCACCTTGGAATAAAGATTTACAAGCTGATCAATTGTTACCCAAAGTAAAAGATACCTTGTTAAAGTGGTATCCTGGAAATGATTTTATTAAGGTTAAAGATGTTTTAGTTAAGGTAGATGGCAACAGACAAATTAGACTAAAACAAGAATCTGATCAAGATGTCTCCGTAGTTATTGAAGATATGGAGTATAGATATAATAAATTAAGAAAGTAATAATGAACAAGTATACTCATTTTATTTTTGTTTTACTGTTGGCTTTTTCTTGTAAGGATATGAATGAAGAAATTATAGCTAATGTGGATTCACCACAATTTAAATTATTAAGTACCGAAACCACAGGAATTAATTTCATTAACGATTTGGTATCTACAGATGATTTTAATGTCTATAAATACCGAAACTTTTATAATGGTGGAGGTGTTGCTCTAGGTGATATAAATAACGATGGGTTACAAGACATTTATTTAACATCTAATCTAAATGAAAATAAACTTTATTTAAATAAAGGGGATTTTAAATTTGAAGATATCTCTGAAAAAGCAAATGTTGCAGGAACAAAAGCATGGTCCACTGGTGTTTCAATGGTAGATATTAATGCCGATGGATATTTGGATATATATGTTTGTAATTCAGGTGATGTTAAGGGAGATAATAAACAAAACGAGTTTTTTATAAATAATGGTGATCTTACATTCACAGAAAGAGCAAGTGAACTAGGATTAGATGATAAGGGATTTTCAACACATGCTTCATTTTTTGATTATGACAATGATGGCGATTTGGATGTCTATCTATTAAATAATTCATATCAGGCAATTGGTAGTTTTAATCTTACTAAAAACGAACGCCCAAAACGAGATGTACTAGGTGGTGACAAATTATTTGAAAACAAAGATGGTCTTTTTATAGATGTAAGTGAAAAAGCTGGTATATATGGAAGTGTTATTGGATTTGGTTTAGGAGTTACAGTAGGTGATATGAATAATGATGGTTGGCAGGATATTTATGTGTCTAATGACTTTTTCGAAAGGGATTATTTATATATCAATAACCAAGATGGAACCTTTAAAGAATGTCTAACGTCATCTATTAATTCAATAAGTGGTGCTTCCATGGGAGCAGATGCCGCAGATATTAATAATGATGGTTACAATGATATTTTTATTACAGAAATGTTACCAAGTGAATATGATCGATTAAAAACCGTAACTACTTTTGAAGATTGGAATAAATACCAATACAACGTAAAAAATGATTACTACCATCAGTTTACGCGTAATATGTTACAATTAAACAATAGTGATTTAACGTTTACAGAAGTTGGTAGATTCAGTGGAGTAGAGGCATCAGATTGGAGCTGGGGAGCGTTATTTTTTGACATGGATAATGATGGTTTAAAGGACTTATTCATAGCAAATGGAATTTATCAAGATTTAACTAATCAGGACTATTTAAAATATATTTCTAATCAAGAAGTAATAGAGTCAATCATAAAAGATAATCAGGTTAATTATAAAAAGTTAATTGATATTATCCCTTCAAACAAGGTTAAGAATCATTCTTATATCAACACTGGTGACTTAAAATTCAAGAGAACTGAAAATGGACTTGATACTGAAGGATTTTCAAATGGTTCTGCCTATGGTGATTTGGATAATGATGGAGATTTAGATGTAGTGGTTAATAATGTAAATATGCCACTCTTTGTCTATGATAATCAATTAAATGATTCAGATAGCCATTATTTAAAAGTGATCTTAAAAGGTGAAGGGCTAAATAGGGATGCTATTGGTGCTAAGTTGAAATTGAAAAGCACTACAAATACATATTATTTAGAGCAACAACCGGTTAGAGGGTTTCAGTCTTCCATGGATAAACGACCTAATTTTGGATTTAAGGAGACGGAGAATTTAACTCTTGCTGTTTCCTGGCCATCGGGTAAAATTACTGAGTTACCTATTACCGAAGTGGATACTACTATAATATTAGATGAAAAAGATGCTCTGGAAAACCAAGAAAATTCTGAAGAAGAGCCTGAAGGATTATTCATTAAGGATTTAGAAACCATAAATTATAAGCATAAAGAAAATAATTACGTAGACTTCAACATAGAGCGCTTGATGCCATTTATGAGGAGTACAGAAGGACCAAAAATGACATTTGGAGATGTTAATGGAGATGGCAATGAAGATCTGTTTATTGGTGGATCGAAAGGCAATTCTGGTAAATTATTTATTAATAAGAATAATCGCTTTTTAGAAGGCAATAATTCCGTTTTTAATACTAATAAAGCCTCTGAGGATGGAGAAAGTGTATTCTTTGATGCTGATGCTGATGGTGACCTAGACCTTTATGTATGTAGTGGTAGTATAGAATTTTCAAAATTCAGCTCAAATTATTTAGACAAACTTTATATAAATGATGGAAAAGGGAACTTTACTGTTTCAGAACAAATATTACCTACTCAGAATGGATATCACAGTAGCAGCACAGTTACAGTTGCAGATATAGATGGTGATAAGGATTTAGATTTATTTGTAGGAGAACGTTCAATTCCAAAAAATTACGGAGATCCGGCTTCAGGTTATTTATTGATAAATGATGGTACTGGTAACTTTGCAGAAAAATCTGCTGAATTAGCATCAGAATTCTTGACCTTAGGTATGATTACTGATGCTCAATTTATGGATATTGATAATGACAATCTACAAGACTTGGTTGTTGTTGGTGAATTTATGGGAGTGAGGGTTTTCAAAAATACTAATGGCACATATAAAGAAATTGAAAACAATAAATTATCAAATTTAAAAGGCTGGTACAATACCGTTGAAAAGGCTGATTTGGATGGCGATGGTGATGAAGATTTAATAGTCGGTAATCATGGTCTTAATAGCAGGTTTAGAGCTTCTTCCAGTAATCCTATTAAATTATATGCAAATGATTTTGATGGTAACAGCTATGTAGACCCTATTCTTACGTTTACTGCTGAGAATGGAAGGCAATATCCATATGCATTAAGACATAATTTAGTTGATCAATTAAAATATTTAAGTAAAAAATATCCAGATTACGAATCTTTTAAGGATGCAGATATCTATGATATTTTTACCGAATCACAATTGAACACTAGTACTATTATTGAAGTAAATAATTTAAAAACAATACTATTGATTAATGAAGGTGATTTTAAATTTGAAATTAAAGACTTACCTAAGGAGGTTCAGTTTACGCCAATTTACGCAATAGCAACCTCAGATTTTGACAAAGATGGTGATTTAGATATACTATTGGGCGGAAATCTTAATGGAGTAATGCCTGAGTTTGGAAGGTATGATGCCTCTTTTGGAAACTATTTAGAGAATTTAGGTAATAATAATTTCAAGAACCATAAAACAGGCAAGGGCATAAAGATAAATGGCGAAATTAGGGATATTGAAATTCTTGGAGATAAAATCTTTGTCACTAAGAATAATGATACTCTAGAAGTATATAAGTATTAATATGAAAAAGAAAATAGGTTTAATATTTCTATTAATTTTTGCTTGTGCAGATGAAGGTGTAGATGGCAATGTTAAAGATACTAATGCTAAAGCTCCCTTCAACAACATCCCTTTCGAAGTTTCTGGTCTTATATTTTCTAATGATTTAAAAGATACTGGAGATTTAAATATAATTGAGTTTCTTTATTATTATAATGGTGGTGGTGTTGCTATAGGTGATATTAATAACGACGGTTTAGACGATATATATTTAACCGCAAATCAAAAACCAGATAAACTTTATCTCAATTTAGGTAGTCTTAAGTTCAAGGATATATCAGAAGAAGCTGGTATAAGCCAAAATAGCTCATGGTCTACAGGAGTAACTATGAGTGATGTAAATAATGATGGTCTTTTGGATATTTACGTGTGTAAAGTTGGAAAATATAAAACACTTAATTCATCAAACGAGTTATATATAAATAAGGGAAATAATATATTTGAGGAACAAGGAGAAAAATATGGCTTGAATTTTTCCGGGTTTTCTACTCAAGCATCTTTTTTTGACTATGATAATGATGGTGATATGGATATGTATTTGATGAATCATTCCATTCACACTGTTTATTCTTATGCAAATTCTAATACAAGAACAACTAAGGATGAGCTTTCAGGGGATCGGTTGTTCGAAAACATCATTGTTAATGGCAAGTCAAAGTTTGTTGATGTTACTGAAGAAGCAAACATTTATAGTAGTGCTTTAGGATATGGATTGGCATTGGCAACATCAGATGTCAATAATGATGGTTTCATGGATATTTATGTAGGTAATGATTTTCATGAGAATGATTATCTCTATATTAATAATGGAGATAAAACCTTCAAGGAATCTAGCACAGAATATTTCAACCATACGACAAGGTTTACCATGGGTGTTGATATTGCCGATATTAATAATAACGGTAAGTTAGACATTTACAGCTTAGATATGATGCCTTATGATTCTGAGATATTTTTAAAATCTGGAGGAGAAGATTCAGATAAAATCAACCAGATAAAAAACTCATTTGGCTTTCAACAACAATATGCGAGAAACCATTTGCAATTAAATCAAGGAGATTATTTTGTAGATGCCGCATTAATAACAGAAACACATGCTACTGATTGGAGTTGGTCACCGTTGTTATTAGACTATAATAATGATGGGTTGAATGACATTTTTGTTACAAATGGTATTTATAAAAGACCCAATGATTTAGACTATATTAAATATTTGAGTACCGTAGATTTCGCAAATTATAACGAAACGAAGCAGGATAGTTTAGAGTTAAAACTCATTGATTTAATGCCAACTCAAAATTTACCTAATAAACTATTTACCAATAAGGATAATTTTTCTTTTGAATCTGTACTTGTTGATTCAAAGAATAAAGGAACTTACTCAAATGGTGCAGCATATTCAGACTTGGATAATGATGGTGATTTAGACATAGTGGTCAATAATATCAATGAAAATGTTACACTTCTAGAAAATACTAGTGAGAATAACTATATTAAGGTTAAACTTCGTAAAGGTGAAAATGAAATTAATACCAACGGTGCCAAGGTATATGTCTATGCAGGAAATGAGGTTTATTTTAAAGAGCAGATTTCAGTAAAAGGATATCTGTCTAGCTCAACAAATGACGTTCATTTTGGTTTAGGACAAAAAGAACAAGTCGATTCTGTAAAAGTAGTTTGGTTAGATGGAACTAAAAGTTTAAATACCTCTATTGAAATTAATACCCGAGTAACTATTGAGAAAGAAAACACAAAGGATAATGATTATAATTCCCTGTCTAAAACTAACTATGAGGAATTTGCCTTTAGGCATTTTGAGAATGTATTCTTAGACTACGAACAGGACGCACTTGCGCCTGAAAATTTATCAAAGGAAGGGCCTTCTGCTGTACATGCAGACTTTAATGGAGACGAACTTGAAGATTTATTTATTGGTGGTGGGCGAAATCAAAAGCCAGCATTGTTTTTTATGAATAAAGATGGGAGTTTTGAAAAAAGCATTACCGATGTATTTAATTTAGATTCAAAATATGAAGATACGGATGCCATTTCATTAGATATTGATAGCGATGGTGATCTTGATATCTATGCTTTAAGTGGAGGAAATGACTACCCAAGTGGCCATCCTTTACTAGAAGACAGGGTTTATATAAATGATGGTAAGGGTAATTTCTCTAAGCTAGAATCTAGAATGATACGAACCAATGGGAGTTCAGTGTCTAGCTATGATTTTGATAATGATGGATTGTTAGACTTATTTATAGGTAATAGGTCTGTACCAGGTGCTTATGGGTTAGCGCCGCAGAGTTATATATTAAAAAACAAAGGAAATAATATTTTTGAAATTTATGCTAAAGCACGCTTCGGAATGATAACTGATTCCAAATGGGCAGACTTAAATAATGATGGTTTAGTAGAGCTAGTTCTTGCAGGAGATTGGATGCCAATAACAATCATGTCATTTACAGATGATGGTAAATTTATTGATAAGACTAGAGATTTTGGAATGGGTGAGACAAATGGTATGTGGAATTCCATAGAAATTATGGATCTCAATAATGATGGAAATCTAGACATCATAGGTGGTAATGTTGGACTTAATTTTAAGTGGAAGGCCTCAAAAGAAAGGCCAGTAATAATGTACTTAGATGACTTCGATGAAAATGAAAAATTAGATCAACTTATATTTTATGATTTCTTTGGTACATATGTACCCTTTGCCTCTAAAGATAAATTGGTAGAGCAAATGCCTTATCTAAGAAAAAAATACACAGACTATAATTCATTCGTAAACGTTTCGGGCATAGGCGATCTAACAGAAAAGGCTGAAGATGAAATTATAAACATCAAGTACATTTATGAATTAAGATCAATGTTATATTTAAATGATGGATTTACTTTTTCGCCCCTTCCTTTACCAAAACAAGCACAATTAAGTACTTTAGAAGATATGATAATTGATAATGGTAATCTTATATTTACAGGTAATCATAAAAGCTATGTAACAGAGTTAGGTGAATCCTCTTCAAATTCAGGAGGGATACTTAACTTTAGCGATATCGATAATATTACTTATGAAAGCCTCAAATTGCCAAAAGCTATAAGAGGTAGAAGAATTATTAAACTAAAAGAAAACCAATATTTAATTATTTCAAATAATGGCAGGTCGTATAAGACAAAACAACAAAAAGAAGGATTGAGAAATGAATAGATTTAAGCATTATATATACATTTTGAGTATTGTATTTGCGATAACAAGTTGCAGTAAACCAGTGGAACCGATCGAAATATCACCAGAGGTTTTTCATGCATCGGTAGACAAAGTGATGGAAATACAAATCCATGATATATTTTCACCACCAGTAGCCAGTAGAGTTTTTGTTTATCCAAATATTGCGGCTTACGAAATTTTGGCTCAGAAAACTCAAGAAATGGAATCTTTAGAAGGCAAGATAAAGGAACTTTCAGCAATTCCGTTAGCAGACGGTTCAAAGGATATTAATCTAGAATTAGCGGCAATAATTGCGCATATGGAATTGAGTAAATCACTTATTTTTTCTGAAGAGAAAATGGAGGTATTACAGGACAGTCTTTATGCGGATTGGAAGGAAAAAAATGAACCTGAATTCAACTCAGCAAAAACCTACGCTTTTGAGGTAATAAATCATATTAAACAGTGGATGGATAATGATAATTATAATCAAACTAGAACGATGCCTAAGTTCACGGTTGATACAGACAATCCATCTAGATGGCAACCAACTCCACCTTCATATATGGATGGTATTGAGCCACACTGGAATAAAATCAGAACCTTTGTATTAGATTCTGCAGCTCAGTTTAAACCAAATAAACATCCCGAATTTTCTTTAGAAGAAGGTTCTAAATTTCATGAAGAACTCATGGAGGTTTATGATATCAGTATGGAGATAACAAAAAAAGGGGATGACTCAGAAGAAATTAAAATTGCACAGTTTTGGGATTGTAATCCTTTTGTGTCTGTTACACGCGGACATTTTATGTTCGCAACCAAGAAAATATCGCCAGGCGCGCATTGGATTGGTATAGTTAAGATAGCCTCGAGAAACACTAATTCAAATGCAGCACAAACTGTAAATGCTTATACTAAGACTTCAATAGCTATCGCAGATGCATTTATAAGTTGTTGGGATGAAAAATACAGAAGCAATCTTATAAGACCAGAAACACTAATTAATCAGCATTTAGATCCGGATTGGTTGCCAATTTTACAAACACCACCATTCCCAGAATATACCAGTGGACACTCCGTTGTTTCTGGAGCAGCATCTACGGCACTTACAGCCATTTTTGGAGATAATTTTGCTTTTGATGATGATACAGAAGTACCATACGGACTTCCAGTACGCTCTTTTAAATCTTTTAATCTAGCAGCTGAAGAGGCAGCGGTTAGTAGGTTATATGGCGGTATTCACTATAGAGCGGCAATAGATGAAGGATTAATTCAAGGAAGAAATATTGGCAATTTTGTAGTTAACAATCTTAAAATGAACTTTGAATAAATAGTATGATAGGTGATAAGCTTGCATATCATTCCGGTTTTAAACAAACTAATAATAAAATAATTGATACACTAAGATCACAGCTTTTATCGGGTCAACGGATTTGTATTGCCATTGGTGGGGAATCCGGCAGTGGTAAAACGTCTTTGGCATACGCTTTATTACTTGATATCGAAAACAACTTGGGATTAAAAGGTTATCTTTTTCATGGTGATGACTATTTTTTTCTACCACCAAAAGATAATCATAATCAAAGGCTTAAGGATATCGCCAATGTTGGATCATCTGAAGTTGATTTAGAGCTTTTAGACAAACATTTAAGTTCATTTTTAAGCAATAAGGGTCATATTAATAAACCCTTAGTGCATTACGAAAACAATTCTATTGGATGTGAAACAATAGACTCTAGCCGTTTTGATTTTTGTATCGTTGAGGGCACCTATACTATGCTCCTTAAAAATACTACTTATAAAGTTTTTATTGAAAACTCATTCATAGACACAAAATCCAATAGAGTAAAACGTGCAAGAGATATTATGAATGATTTCAATGAAAAGGTTCTAGAAATAGAACATAATATTATCAATGAGCAAAGCAAATATGCTAATATGCTCGTTAAAAATGAAGTTTTCAAGTAGTTAATTTCTTTTGTATTATCTATTTGGAACAATTATTTGAAAGTTTTATTCAGCTATCAAATACACTTCTTTTGTAGATAATGTTTTAATTAAGAAACTAACTAATAAAAACAATATGAAACTAACCAAACCAAGATTGTCTTTTTGGCAAATCTTTAATATGAATGTTGGATTTCTCGGCATTCAGTATAGTTTTGGACTCCAACAAACAGCAATAAATCCAATTTTTTTATATCTCGGTGCACCTGAAGATATGTTACCAATTTTAAATATAGCTGGTCCAGTAACAGGATTAATTGTGCAGCCAATAATAGGTGCAATGTCAGATAAAACGTGGTCGCCACGTTGGGGAAGACGTAAACCTTATTTTCTTATTGGAGCACTTATAGGCAGTCTTTGTTTATTTGCATTCCCAAATAGTCCAGTGCTATGGTTTGCTGTAGGATTATTATGGCTATTGGATGTAGGTAATAATATGGCAATGGAACCATATCGTGCTTTTGTTGGAGATAAATTACCAGAGAAGCAATTAAGTCTTGGGTATCAAATGCAAAGTTTATTTGTAGGTGCTGGTATTCTCTTAGCTAATGGATCAATTATATTATTCCAAAAGTGGTTTGGTGGAGATATAGAAGTTGCAGGTAAAATACCGCAATGGTTGTATTATTCATTTTATATAGGTGGGATTCTGTCCATAACTACAATTCTATGGTCCGTACTAAAAACACCAGAAATTCCGCCAACAGAAAAAGAACTTGCGGACATAAATCATAGTAAAAGTCTTGGTTTTGCGCATAGAGTAAAAGAACCATTTACTGAAATTATTGATGCCATTAAGGACATGCCAAAATTCATGTGGAAGATAGCAGGTGTATATCTTTTTCAATGGTATGCGCTATTTATTTATTGGCAATTCATAACACCATTATTTAGACAAACTTTAAACTATTCTACATCTGAGGCTGCAGCGCAAGCGGCAAAAATGAATACAACATATAACGTAGTTACAATGTTGGTTGCATTAGCATTGGTTCCTTTAACAATGAAGTTTGGTGGTAAAAAAGTATATGCATTAAGTTTGGTGGGAACGGCAATAGCTTTATTCTCAATTCCTAATATCCAAGATCCAAATATGGTATTGATTCCAATGGTCTTATTTGGTATAGGTTGGGCAGCAATGATGGGAATACCTTATACTATGGTCTCAAAGGTTGTCTCTCAAGAGAGACGTGGGGTTTATATGGGAATTTTAAACATGATGATAGTAATTCCTATGGGAATACAAACCTTATCATTTGGGCCAATCTACAAGTATCTTTTAGGCGGTGTAGCAACAAATGCTATTATATTTGCCGGAGTTTTCTTTGTTATAGCAGCTGTACTGGCTTTGCGACTTAACGAACCTAATACCTCTGTTGATGAAGTAGATATTGAAGAAAATTAAAGGATTTGAGTTATGAAGAATTTTAGCATTAAACTATCAATATACCTCAA
>Ga0213858_10000275_pt1 | contig 25174 bp, 34 predicted proteins | sample PICome_FD_160122 | JGI IMG/M metagenome (GOLD analysis project Ga0213858, IMG submission 160122) | Coastal seawater microbial communities near Pivers Island, North Carolina, United States - PICO245 | ecosystem: Environmental > Aquatic > Marine > Coastal | place: USA: North Carolina | collected... | reverse complement strand
TTGGTATGACCAGTGATGGTTTTACTGCTGCTTCTACAACGATTACAGCATCACAAGCAACATCTGGTGAAGCATTCTCATTTAGTGCTTCTTATACCCAAGGTGATGCTATCCCAGCAAGTGCTCCAACTGTGGGTGATGTTCCTAACTTCGGTTCAATTACTTCTTACACAGCTGGATCTGCTGGCACTCTGGCAGGTACTATTGATAGCACACATGGAATGACACTGACCGCAGGTGGAGCTGGCACATCTGCTACAGGACAATTCGTTTCTGAAATTACTGTAATCGACTAATGACTAGACTACAAGAAGCAATCGGTCTCGGGTTGGTTCTTGGTGTAATTCACGGGTTGACTGCCCCAGCCTGGTCAGTCCCCGTGGTGCCAAACTTCACCCAGGGCTCAATGACGAGCCATACAGAGACTACAAGTAAAATAACTGAAACCATCAATTCGATGGACTACAACACAGGATATCAATACTCGGCAACGGGTAGTGGTATTACTGCAAATGGAAACCTGTCTCCAGGGACAGGCACTAACAATGTAACTATTGACGGAGTGACTTCGACATGGACAGGCATCAGCAGCAAGCCAACGTTCACACAAACAACACCAGGAGCAGCGTTCCAGTTTACCGAAACGTATTCAGGTCCTGGTTTAAGCAACCACACAATTATTCAGAGGGTGACCGAGGTTACCAGCGTAACGGACACTACAAGTATCTTCTCGCAGTAATCCTAAGTGGACTCTTCCCAACACAGGCACTTGCTGAAGTTGGTGGAGTCTCTGCTACTGCAGCGCCAGTGGCAAACAGTTCGGGCTCAGTGACCAACCAGGCAATTCAGGTTTTACAGGGTCCATATATCACTAACACTTACGGCGGGGGGATCCAGTGTCAAGGTCCCACTATGAACTTCACACCATATGTAACGGGAAGTGCATCTGCTACCAAACCATACGAGCCATATTATTATGATCCTGTGTATGATATGCGGGATCTCGATGAGGATGGTGCCCCTGATAATCCTGGGTCTGTGCTTTATCGTGTTCCTATAAGAACGGGTCAAAAAGATAACTACAATCTAGGTGTTGGTTTCTCTGTGACTTGGAGTAGACCACTAGATAAAAAGTTGCAAGATCAATGTAAAGAAGCAGCAGCAACTCAGATTGCATTGCAGCAACAGTTGACTGCTAACAAGAGATTAGATTTTGAGATCGCAAGATTAAAAAATTGTGGAGATTTGATGCTCAAGGGAATTCGGTTTCATCCCAAAAGTCCCATGTATAAAATCTGTGCAGATGTGGTTGTAAATAATCCACCAGGACATACACACCCACACGTTCATGCTATCCCTTCCGTTTCTTCTTCCGTCTCGGAAACACAGACCGCAATGCCTTCACTGCATGATTCATCTGACGCTGCTCTGCTCGGCGTTCCCCTGACGACTTCACAGGAATAGGTTTCTTTCTAATTGCTGCAATCTTCTTCATGACCTTCTTCACTGTGGGTTTCACTGCCTTCAGAAGTATGTCAGCAAGAGGTTTTGCTAGCAGTGCTGACGAGGTTGCAATGACAGCAATGCCACCAACCTGTACAACCTGACCACCACTAGGCAGTCCTGCTACTATCTGTTGAGGTAGTGGGACTGCTTCTGTTATCTGGACACATTCGTTACCTTTCAACTCATAGGCAACAACTTTCTTTCTGAATCCTTCTACCAGTGTACCTACAGGTTCCTTTGCTTCCTGTGCTGGTGTAGGACAATCTACCTTAGCAGTAGCAGCAGGTGCTTCTGTCTTAGGTGGTTTGACTTCTGGTGACTCTGGTGGTTCGGGTGGATTGACTTTGGGTACAGGTGCACTGTACTCAAATTTCATTTGATCTGGAGTATAGTTAATCGGATTGAACGATGGCATTCCACTATCACAGAAGATCTTTGTGCCTCTCGCATCATCTGTTTTGATAGAATCACTCCTGTCACTCTGTTCATGTGCCTCAACACACCCAGGCATATCAACAATAGGAATACCCACCTGCTGCGTTATAGGCACAACAGGTGGGATTGCTTGGGGTGCATTCAGCACCCAGTCAGGTTGTTGTTGAACTTTGATATCACCTATGACATTAGTTCTTATTGGTTGAATCTCCATCGATAAATCCTTCCTCGATCAACCACTTTTTAGTAAGTGGAGTTGGTTCATAGTCAGACCACATACTGTTGTTTGCACACGACTCTAGTGCTTTCTGAGTCATACCCTCAGTCTTACCTGCCCAGGTTGCTTCTGCTTCCCAGGGTTGTGCATGGGGTGGATAGGTGCGTTTCACCATCTCCTTCCAAATCATAGGAACATCTTCCTCAGGTCGGATGATAGCAATCATATTGTTCTTGATAGAACCTGCCATACAATCCTGAGCAGCGTGCCATCCCTCGTGACGTGTCACACTCATGAGTACATGTGGACGATGCATGTAAGCACGATTGAGATAGAAGTGATTAGATACTGTGTGATAAACACCTCGATGTCCAATAGGGAAATACTTGGAATCAGCAAGGTGCACATCTACTCCAATGCGAGCAAATGCAAGCATGATTTTATTGAACTCATCAGCAACAATATCCCAATCAGCATCAGGATATTCTGCTCGAAGATCATCAATAGAATGGATTTGATCTACTCCCTTTGTGCATTCTTTCAGAAGCATACATCCCATAGCATCCATGGTGTTGTATCCTTTGATATGTCCCTCCTTATGATCTGCTAGTGCAGGAGTTGCTGCCAGAGAAAGCAACAGAGGGAGTAGAAATTTTTTCATAATAATCAGAATGAAGGAATTGCAGGACCAGTGACTGCAGGAGCACCACCACCAGCAGCAGGAGCAGCAGGTAGAGCACCACCAGTTACATCAGGTAGTTCTGGCATAGCAGAATCAATTAGACCAGGAAGGGCACCTGTGATTGCCTCAGTGGCATGTTTGGTGACCTGTTCTTTAACACCCTCAATGAGGGCATCACGTTGGAGGTAGATGTATGTCCCTCCACCGATTATAGCAGCTGTGCCAAGAAATGACAACACTGCTAGACCGTTAATTACTTTTTGCATTACTTAGGCTCCACAGCAGAAACGACAGGGGGTTGTTCATCTTTCTTTTTAGCAACTGCTTTACCATTTCCAGCACCACCAGATTTGGCAGGACTCAATCCAAAGGCAGCTAAAGATCCAGAGAACACGGATGCAATAAATGTGGGGTCAAAATCAAGGATTTTTTGTCCGTTAGGAAGTCTAACGTAACTAAAAGTGAGAAGAGAAGCAGACCAAATAAGTACAGCAACTTTCACTAGATTACCAAGAATTTCACTCCGATCAGGACCATCATCAAGGTCTTCCTTCTCTTCTACCTTAGCTGGTTTTGTGTCAGCCATGAATAGAAGAATAGGGCACAGTTATTTATTGTGCAGGAGACTCTACGACCTTCTTCTTGCCAATGTTATATTTTGATTCCAAAGTCCAGTTGTCCTTATCTTTGAAAGCAATGACTTTGATCTGATTCAGAGGTGCTGCATCAGCAATCTTCTCTTGACCAGACGAATCAATTGCCACCAGTTCCCAGTCAACCAGTAGTTGAATAATTCTGTTGCGACGTTGCACATCATTCAGAGAAAGGTTTGCTCTCTTACCATCCAGAGCAAACAACTCTTTGAAGTGCACGATATAATACTTTCCTTTCTTGTGTAGGATGTGGCAAGACTGATAGATCTTTTTCTCTCTACGAGATGCCACACCGATGCGAGTCAAGGTCTCTCTAACCTTTAGGAAATCATCAGGTTCTTTCAACGTAACCTGCACCATGGACTCTTCGGTCCACTGAATTTCTTCCTGCATCATCTGTTCTTTCCTCCAGTTTTCAATTTCTCTTTCATGTAAATAAGTTGTTCCTGGGTCAGAACTCGCAGAGCAGAACGTGCCTTGTCATTACTAAACCCATAGTATTTTTTAACCGTATCAAGATCACTTTCCTTTTCAGATTTAAGAAAAGGGGCAAACCGTTTACGTTTCCTCACACTATTTAGATAAAAGTGAAATTGAAGTTTGTTATCGAGAAAAGAATTCATGTTCATCTCATTAGAGAGGAACAAAGTGTCACTGTGTGCTGAGAGAAGTTTGTTGACAATCCATGCAGGATACTTCTTCTCCCACAATGGATCTTCACCATCCATAAGATCATTCTTATTGAGATTGATAGAGTTGAGATAGTCCTTAAGAGGATAGTTAGTATCGAAACTCAAAGCAATGCCTCCAGAGGTGAACCACAGTTGTAATTAGTGACAAGAAGTTCAGTCTTCTTGTTGTTTTGACGGTGAACCATACCGTACTGAAGTTTCCAATAACGTTGGTAATAGTTCTTGTAACGTTCCTCCAACCAGTCGTTCACGTTGTAGGTAATCATGAACTTGTGCAGGCAACCATCAACATGGTCAGCAAACACATGGTGGTCAAAGTTCCTGTGCATCTCACGGTCTTTGCCGTAGAGGAAGTCCTTGATGTCATAGGGAGGATCAAGGAACACAAAGACATCCTGACCAGGAGTCTGCAGCAGTTCTGAATAGTCCACGTTAGTGATCTTCCAGTTCTGAATCAGTTTGCTGTACTCCAGCAGCATCTCTGTGCCACGAAGACTGAAGTTACTGTTCGATGCAGTGGGGGAGAACGAAGAGTTCTGAGTCAGACCAGAGTATGAACACTTGTTCATCATCCAGAACATGACTGCTTGGTCCACACCAGTAGCATCGTCAATCTCATTGGCAAACTGATTGAACACCTTACGGCATTCTTCAGTCTGTTTGTTGAGGTCAGTCTTCAGTTTGAACAGACGTTCGGATAGTTCTTCTGCATTGTCACGCAGTTGAATCCAGAAGTTGTACAGAGGTACATACAGGTCGTTCACCCATACAGACTTCCCAGGCATGTGCTTGGCAACATTGATTGCCATACTGCCACCACCTAGGAAGGGTTCACGGTACTCAGTGAATGCAGGCACCCAGTCCTGCAGTTGAGTAATTGCTTTGGTTTTGCCACCAGGATAACGAAGAGGGGATCGATCAGTTGTACGCATCATTTGAGTGCCTTGTAGAGTCCGTAGGTAAGGTTGTTTACACCCTGTGCCATTATACGATATCCAGCCCCAACATACAACTGCCCAAGGACAACTGCAATAGTGGCAGTGCCCCAGAAGTAGTAGTAAAATCGAGACTTGACTTGTGCCCGAATTTTAGTTTTCATAATCAAACAATCAGTTTTTTCTGTGGTGTCTTGAGAACTGAGAACATCTCAGTATACTGGTCCACAATCTCATCCTGAGTCTCTGAGATATAGACCACATAACTCCTAGGGATCTCCAGTTCAGTGCCCTTACCCTTGAGGATAGGTGACCAGGGAGCAAACCCCATCTGACCCTTACCTGAGGGGATAGCAACGATAGGATTGGTGATGACAATAGTATTGTCTTTGGTCTCTAGAAGGTCGCACACGACATCTTCACCAGACCACATACGAATTAGTTTTACGTTCATTTGAATTCACACTCCATCATGATTTCAGTTAGACATGCCAGGGTATTGATCTCCTGGTCAGCAGCAAATGCTGCTTGGTATTGATATTTACCTAGGATCAAAACTGCTTGGGCAATAGAGATCGGTTTCAGGTGAATATAGGTTGCCTCATAGATCTTACGAAATAAGAGAGCAGTATCATTGTCCAGATTTTGAACTACCCACTTACGAACTTCTGCGAACTTCTTGTTCTTGAGTGATGAGATGAGTCCATTGATATTGAGATCATCTGCAGAAGCAAGGATAGCAGAATCAATCGCACCAGTAGCAGCGTATCTTTGTAGTTCATTGAGGGTGCGTCTGAAGTCTGGAAAATGTTTTTGTACTAGTTTTGCGACAACCTTGTCATCAAATTGTACATCTTCTTTCTCAAGAATAGACCTGACACGGTTGAAGAACTGTCCAGCCAATGCTGCTTTTTCTGGTCCTCGAGCTGAGAACTCGACCACCGAGCATCGGGAGTGGAGAGGTTCGATAATTTTGTTTTTGTAATTACAGGTGAAGATGAATCGGCAGTTGCGATTAAATTCCTCAATAGACGCCCGTAGGAGGAGTTGTACATCATTGGTTGTGTTATCAGCTTCGTCAATAATGATGACTTTGTGCTTGCAAGCAGAGTCTTGTAGTGAGACGGTCGAAGCAAAACCTTTTGCTTGGTTCCGTACTGTGTCCAGAAAACGTCCTTCATCAGATCCATTGATAATTATATAGTCAGCACCCAGTTCTTCACAGAGTGCTTTGGCAACAGAGGTCTTACCAATACCAGCAGACCCTGCCAGAAGCAGGTTAGGAATCTCACCTTTGTCTACGAACGATTGGAAAACCTTTTTAGATGCATCAGGGATGATGCAGTCATTCACTTTCCTAGGACGATACTTCTCGACCCAGATAAAATCATTACGAATCATTCAAAAATTACTCCAAAGGTCGGGTAAACTCATTGCAGATCATGTCGGTGGCACCGAACATCATCTTCATATATTCTACACCATCCATGGGTGTAGTGTGGTCTCCACATGTGAAGACATCACAAACTGCCATCTTCTTCTCTGGCCAAGTATGAATGCTGATGTGAGACTCAGCAAGCATGGCAACACAAGTAACACCCTGAGGTTCAAACTTGTGAGAGTTGATAGCAAGCAGTGTAGACTTGCATTTCTTAGATGCACTGTATACAACATCTCTTACAAAGTGCTCATCATCCATCAATCCAGGATTAGCACCTGTAAGAGTAAATAAAATGTGTTTCATTCATCATACCCAACTCGGTTTGCGGGATCCGTCACGAACATAATTAGATGCAACCCAAGGTTTGCTGCTAATGTAATTCTTGTAAGCAGTAAAAGTGTCAATGCTTGTGTCATATTTAAACTCATCGGGCATTGCTCTCACGAATGGTGTAATAAGACGAACGTCACCGACAGGGAAGATCTTGGTTGCTGCAATGATAGTTTTGAGACAAGAGTGTTCTTTCTCATATCGGTGTTGATACTCTTTGCAGAGTGCAAATCCGTGACTGATCAACCACCAAGAATTATGAACGGATTCTCCTGCCCAGATGGTGCAAGGGTGGTTACGAAACGCACCCTTCTCTGTGCTGTACGGTTCTCCGTTCATCTTGGGCAGTGTGCCATACCCATGACCCCACTTGTCAGATGCCACAATAGCAAGCATCTGACAGGTCTCTAGAGGCATCTTGACAATGTGCTTGTCGGGCAGCACATGTGCACACTCAGTAGGACTGGGGTGGGTTACAAAGATGTTCATGGTTCAAGTGCAATCCAATACTTCACATCATAGTCCCTGTTGGTGAAGAGTGCAATGTTAGATTTACTGATCTCAACACGATAGTTACCAGGAATCATGCGGAGGTTTTCGACCTTGAAGCAATAGCAGAATTCTTCTACAGTCTCACCAACAGTGACATTGAAGGAGTTACTGGTGTCATTCTTCTTGTCTCGTACAGAGACCTGAATTTTCTCATCTTCAGAATACACACAGAGGTCAGGAACCTGATAAACCGAAGATGCACTCAGCAATTTCTGCAGATCTTCCTGAGGCAGATCAAACTGAACATCAACAGAAGGCAGTTGAATATCCTTGCTGGGAGGTTTGACAATGATCTCAGGATCGGCATAGTAATACCGAGACTTTGAACGACCTTTCTCGTTCTGAACAGTTACGAAAGAGTCGGACTGAAGATCAAAGACAGGTGCATCAAAAAGACTAACACCACCCAGAAAAACACCAAGGTCATAGATAGCAACTTGCTTAGAGAACTCCTCTGTAACAGTTGCTTTTGCAAGAATGTTTTTGTTGACTGATAGAGTAGAGACAACATTGCCAGGTTCAATAACAATCGACTTATTGATTGTACTGAAATTCTTAAGGATCTTAGTCAGATCGTCACTTACCTTTACTTTACTCATCGGTTAGGATACTCCTCACGGTTTGCATTTTTATCATTGAAGTGTAGCAGCAAGAGTGCATAGTGCAAGATCTTGATGATATCACGTCGGGCAGTGCCTTTCTTGTCATAACGAGAGGCATACTTCAGGATGTTGGATCGGCAGAATGCCTCAGCATCACCCACAGACTCAATCAAATCAAGAGTCTGAATCTTTTGTTCACCAGCAGAATAATGCTGGTGATATGTTTGGGAGATATACTCCCCTAACTCTTTTAGAAGTTCTTCTTCATTGTACTTCCAGTTGTGCATTGCAGTCATAATATAACAGATGTAGTCTATCAGAAAGGTGCTTCATTGTCAACCAGAGTCTCACCAGCATCCACCTTGGTGTACAGTTCCAAGAAAGACTGCTTCACGTCATCGTCGAAACGATTGACACAGTTGGTGATTGACTTGATACGATCACCAAAGATGCTGTATGCCTGAATGATGTGAACCAGACGACGGGTAGTGACAATCTCATCAACACCACCAGAATAGAAAGTCTTGCGGATCACATCTGCCCACATAACAAGTTTCTCAATGAAATCGTCATCACACTTATCAAACTTGGTGCAGACATTCTTGAGAATCTTAGTCTCTACAGCAACAGAAGGATAGGACTGCTCGAAGGTGACAGGGAAACGTTCAAGAAATGCTTCGTTCAGAACGTTGGTGCCAATGAATCGACCGTCGTCAGAACCCTGACCTTTGGTGTTTGCAGTGGCAATCACTTGGAAACCATTGGTAGGTCGAACATACCGACCAATTTTCTTCAGGAAGACACCCTTACCCTCAAGCACAGACTGCAGGCACAGAATCTTGTTAGAGGCAAGGTCGATCTCATCTAGAAGCAGCACAGCTCCCCTCTCCAGAGCATCGACGACTGGACCGTTGTGCCAAACAGTATTGCCGTCAACAAGACGAAAACCACCAATAAGGTCATCTTCATCGGTTTCAATGGTGATGTTCACCCGAATGAGCTCCCTATTTAGTTGAGCACATGCCTGTTCCACACCAAAGGTCTTACCATTTCCTGACAGACCAGTGATAAAAGTAGGGTAGAAGATCTTAGATTTGATGATCTTCTTCAGGTCAGAAAAGTTACCGAAAGGAACAAAGGTCTCGTCTTTAGTTGGGACAAAATTCATATCCTCCTTAGGGGCAGCAGGTGCATTATATGTCTTCTCCAGATTATCAATATTGATTTGCCAGTTACCACGAGAAACTTTGTAGTTCTCGATACGTGCACAGACAGTAGGGTACGAGGTGCCGAAGTAATTTGCAGCAGCACGAACACTGTCGGTGGTAATGTTCTTACCATAGTTACTGACCAGATAATCGGCAATTTGCTCAGTGGTCAGGGTAGACTTGGCAGGCATTGAATCCATCTCTCTTGAGTACCTCTAAATTATAGCATGTAAAAGGGGGGTGGGAACCCCCCGAGGACAGTATGTCAGGTGAACACTGCTGTCACACCAATCACTTGAGCACCTGGGTTTCGTGCCAATGCGATGTGTCTGGCATGTTGGTAGTCTCTGCAGATTACTATCTCATCAAAGACTTTACCAGCAACATATAGTTGAACTTTACACTTCATGCGATTTGTGAAATAAAGTTTGTAAGGACTTTTTTGTTTGTCATCTTAGATCCCATGTGTTTTTTGAATGCTTTAGTAAGTTGTGCTTTGCTTGCACCATCATTCACAGAGATCTGTTCAGTATCACTACCTAATGATTTATCAAAGGGAAGCAAATAAACTTGATCGTATCCGACATTTTTGAGGGAAACAGAACGATCTTTCTTCCACTGTTGATCAATACTGGCATCAGTATAATCTGCATTCAAGCACTGAAGATACCACTTGATAGAACGTTTTTCAATCAATCGAACACCCAGAAGGTTGACATCAGGCATCAATTTCTTCACATAGTCAAGACAACCACGAGTAACCGAGCAACCGTTAGAATCAACTTCGGCAGTATAGTTTTTGCTGCGAAGAATAAGACGATCCCAATTACGAACTTGCCTGCCATATGCCCTCTCAACATTTTCATAACGAGAGGTTTCATGATTGTACTCCTGACTATCACGAACAATAGCAGTACGAAGCATACAAGACTCACCATCAGACAGATAAATGCAGGACAACTTTTGAATCTTATTCATCTTCTTGAATCGTTTGGCAATCTGAGGTGTCATCAGAATAGTGTCTGCCAAAGGAGTGCCACCGAGAGAGAACTTGTAACTAGCAAGTCCATCAGTAGAGACTTGACCCCACAGATACTTCACACACTTCTCAAATTCTGCCTTGGTAGAACGACTGCTCAACCAGTTCGTCAGACGCATGGAGTCACTGACAAAGATATCACCTGTTTTGATGTTATCAATAGCATGATGTGTGTTGTCACCATAGTCAATACTCTCAGTGAAAGAATAAACTTCAAAGGGAATACCCACTTTACGGCAGAACCACACAAGATTCAACAGTTGCTTAACTGTATCCTTTAGGATACAACTCATTGAACCAGACCAGTCCAAGAAGAAGATCATCCCGTGACTTTGGCAGTCAGGAATTGTGGTGATCTTTTTGAAGACATCTTCATTCCACTTGTAAGTGTGCAGTTTGCTCATATCAAGCACACCTGTACGGGAAGTTGCACGACGAGCATACCCATCTGCTGCTTTCTTTGCTTCAAATTCTTTGACCAGATAGTTGACAGTCTTGATTGAAGAGTCACGGAACCTCTTCAGAGTCCTCTCAACGTATGCCCGATGATAGTCAAAGTATTCACCCTCAGTAGACCACAACCGTTCTTCCATGTGGGAAATAACTTCAGTGTAATCTACGATGATATCATCAAGATTGTACTGAGGAAGAGTTGCATAATTGATGTCTCTGGACTGATTATCGTTCAGTTCCATCATACTCTCTTCCAGAGCACGGTCAGTATCACCTGCTTCGATACCACCCTCAGGGGCACCAGAAGTGTCCTCAGAGGATTCTACCTCAGTCGGACTAGGAGATTGCTCCTCAACGTCCTCAGAGGACTCCTCAGATGCCTCAGGAGTTGGCAATGGATCACCAGATGATTGTTCTTGACCATCTTTACTGTCCTGAGGTGCAACAGGTTTCTGATCTTTCTGCTGATCACCCACATATTTGTAGATCAATTCAGCAACTGTAGTCACATCAGCATAGGTCTGAGTCTCAGAAACCATGCGAACGAACTCCGATTCTTGAGCATTGAACTCAATCATCAGATAGTCACCGATCTTGAAGTGCAGATTGATACGATCGATCAGTGGAAGTTTGTTGGCGTCATTATCCTTGACAGAGAAGAAGTCTTTCTGCCAAAGTTCTTGGTAACCATTGAAGAACGAACGGAGCAGACCAGGGTAAGTCTTCTTGATCTTCCGTTCAATACGAGCATCCTCAACAATGTTCAGGTATGACTGAGGGATACCATCTACATTCCATTCAACTGGAGTGTAGAGAGCATGTGCTACTTCATGACCCACCAGGAGATCATAGACATCATTGGTCAGATCTTTCCAGATGGGTAGTGTCAGGACCCGATTCTTGACATCAAAAGATGCTGTCGATACCTTACGGTGTTCGATCAGCAGATCTTCGGTTGCCAGCAGTTTCGCAAGTTGACCCTTGACTTCGATGGACATCCTGTTCCTCACTTGATGTACATACTATATCCCAAGAAAAGACCCCAGTCAAGGGGTGGTGGTCACTTCTTCTTCTGTCCTTCCATTCTTTCGATTGCCTTGTACCAGGGATGCTTGTACTGACCCTGAGGTGCTGGCTTCTGTTTTGTGCTCATTGTTGTTTCGTTTCTAGCATGTATTCCACGGTATTGGCAACGTCGTTCATAGCATCACGAAGAAATGGACGTTGACCAGACTCCATCCGATATGGACTGTCACGGTCATCCATCAGTGTCCAACGCCATTGACCCATGTCAACGCAATACCAAAGGTTGATTTTCATTCTTGAGTACCCTTGGTTATGGAGGATAGGAGACTCGAACTCCTGACAGCCTGCTTGCAAAGCAGGTGCTCTACCAACTGAGCTAATCCCCCTTACTTTTATTTTCTTTGATGATTTGGAAGTATTTTTTATAGTACCTTTTTTTGATTTCATCTAACGTCTCCATGTCTTCCTTAAATCCCATGTACTTGAGCAGTTGATATGAACCCTCCAGTTCAGAAATGAGTCTGAGAATGTTTACGTCAGTGACTTCAAAACCACCGAATTTGTATTTAGAATAATCGTCACCAGGCATTATTTATGCTGATATCTTTCAGGGTGTTTGATAGAGTCATGCATGTAGAAACTTATGGGGGCCAATGTTAGACCCCCTAAGACGGCAAAGATCGATGGATGTTGACCGAGCCAATGCCCAAATGCGTGGATCATGTTTCTTCTACGATAAGTTTAGAGAAGTCTTGTTGTTTCTCAAACTTAATTATACGAGGAAACTTGTCAACTAGCACCTCCCCTTTATGAGATATGACAAAGATGTTTGTATCTTCTGACAGATCACGAAGGATTTTCAGAAGATCTTCAGTACCTGTGGCATCAAGACTAGAATCAAAAACTTCATCAAGTATGAGGAGGTTGGTGCTAACTGAGTTTTTCATCTTGGCAATACTTCTCCAGGTAAAGAGTAGTGCCAAGTCGATCTTTTGTTTCTCTCCCTCAGAAAATGAGGCATAGGTAAAGTCATCACGAAAACGAGATTTAATCACCTCATTAAATTCTTCGTCAAGTTGGAAGTTGACAAAGAAGTCCATAGATTGTAGACGACTATTGATTCTCTGATTGATAGCAGGAATGTAAGTCTTCACAATTTTAGACTTGATCCCATCATCTTTCAGGAGAGAAGAGATCAGAGTGTAACACTGCTGTAGTTTCTTAGAAGACGTTAGTTTTCCTTGCAACTCCAGAAGTTCTTTCTCGAAGAGAGAAAGTTTCTTCACACTCTTAGATTGAGAATTCAATTGCTCCTCAAGAGTCGCAATCTCCTTCTCTTTCTCAGAAATTATATCATTGTTCTTGGAAATTGTAAAGTTCTTGTTCTGGATTTCTACAGACAATGTTTGGATATCCTCAGATTTCAATTTGAAATCGTCAAGTTTACCCTGCAGAACACTCATCTTGCTATCAAGATCACTCAATGCACCATGATATTCAACACCTTTCTTATCTAGATTTGCTAGTTGTTCTGTACGGAAAGAATCATCAATAGGACGGGTGCATGTAGGACAAGTCTGATTGTCAGTATAGAACTGAATCTGCTTATCACCTGTCTTGATCTTGTCATTGATCTTCCAACGGATAGACTTCATCTGATCCATTGTCTTGACTGCCTCAGTAAGATCACCAAGTTGCTCAGTCTTTACCTTGTGCATATAGTTGAGGTTCTTGACTTGCATCTGAAGAGTATCATTTTCATCAGATAGATCCTCACGTTTCTTCTTTGCCGTATCAATACGTGCTCTATTATTTGCTCTGACTTCTTGAATGTGTTCTTCCTGCATCTCAATCTGCTGCTTCTTGAACACAATGTCACGATCAGTAGAACGACACTCAACCTCGTTCATCTTGAACCGATCCTTCAACAGATTGTTCATGGTGGAGAAGATACGAATGTCTAGCAGATCTTCAATCACCTCACGACGATGAGCAGCAGGCAGTTGCATGAAAGGAACAAAGGTACTGCTACCCAGGATCACAACCTGAGTGAATGACTTGTAGGTCAGTTGCAGAATGTTCTTCTCAAGATATGCCTGGTAGTCTTTTGCTGCAGCATCTTGATCGATTAGTTTGTCGTTACGATGAATCTCAAACTTATTAGGTTTGATGCCACGCACAACTTTGTAATCATTCTTGCCAATCGTAAACTCAATTTCTACAAGACAATCTTTCTCATTGATAGAGTTTACTAGTTGGGGTTTGTTAATTTTACGGAACGGTTTGTTGAACAGTACAAAACACAACGCATCCAAGATGGTAGATTTGCCAGCACCATTCTGCCCAACGATGAGTGTTCCTCTCTGTGGGTTCAACTTAACTTCAGTGAACTGATTACCTGTGCTCAGGAAGTTCTTCCACCGAATCTTTTCAAAGACAATCATGTTGGGATAATAAATTCGTCAGAGTCTATAATTGAGTAACTGTATCCAAATACTTTGCAGTTTGTGATTACAGTTTCTTGTTCTGTGCATTGCACTTGTAGATCTTGATCTCTCTCGTCTGCTTCTAGTAATAGACGAAATCTCTCAGCATCATCCTCTGCCTTGAACATCTGAACGACCTTTTGACCAGTCTGATTGTTCATGGAAGCATAGACACCACCCTTTTCTTCTGATACTAGAATATAGACCATCATAGTGCTACAGCTTCTTGATAAAGAGACTTGACGATATCCGTAACCATCCCCTTATCTATATCAGTCTCAACGTCCTGAATATAGTTTTCAAGGAGAGTAAGAGTATCTTCAGTCTCAACGTCTTCGTCGAGATCAGATAGTTCGACAGTCAGATCCTCAATGATTTTAAGGTCTGCGACCCCCATATCATACAGTGATTTCACAAAGTTGTCAAACTTGTGGAAGTCAGATTTCTTCTGTACGATAAGTTTTACATATCGATTCTTTAGTTTTGGAAGATCACCAACACCATCGTCGTAGACAATCTTTTCAAAGGTGTTGTATGGATTCTTATAGAACTTTAGTTTGCTTGTCTTTGTATCTAGAACATGGAATCCACGATCATCATACACATCATTCCAATACAACTGATAGGGATTGCCTAGGTAGTTGATGTTTCCGTTAGTTGATTTGGTGTGATAGTGACCAGAGCAAACAACGTCAAACTTACTGAACATACTCATGTCAAGTCCATGCTCATGCACATAACCAGGGTGTGCCATGAAACCTTTCAGTTCTAGGTGACCCATACAAATCTTTGCTTGAGTCTCTTTGACTGCGGACATGATCTCATCCATATTGTCATCACAAATCCAAGGCATCATTAGAATGCTGGTATCCTCAATGCCAATCTCACCAACTGTATCGATTACTGTGATGTTAGTGTATTCGTTCAACAGCAGATTTGGTGCATTGATCTGCACTGTATTCTTGTAATAGATGTCATGGTTACCCACCAACATCCACATGTGAACACCCATCTCTTGCAATGGATCAAACCACATCTCTTTTGCTGCATCTAGAGACTGAAAGTTGATAGACTTTCTTTTATCAAAGGTGTCACCTAGACAGATGATGTTCTTGATCTTATTCTTTTTGATGAAAGGGATGACTACCGTGCCGTAGTATTCTCTATAAATTTCTTGGAAAGTTTGGTTGTCATTACGAACTCCGAAGTGTTGATCGGTAATCAAGAGGACTTTCATCGATTATAATATGACGAGTTAATTTGTTCTTTGATGCTGTTCATGTCAGACATGGATGCAACATCGTCAGCATCACCATAGAATAACTGACTGTAGTCTAGTTTGTCAACAATCTTCTGTCGAATATCCAGTTGCCTTTTCTCTTTGGCAATACGTCTCAGGAATGCATAGAACACAATCTGTGTGAAGTATGCAAATGGGTTGGAAGATTTATTGTGATCGAAGTTATCGATGTACTGAATGCAATTTTCAATACCATCACAAATCATGTCGTCCTTATACATGTAGTTAATAAAGTTAGGACGATACGATAGATGCGTAGCAATCTTCAGAAAACATTCACCCAAATAATTTGAGATACGAGGTTTGACCAAACCCTTCTCTTTGGCATAGTTTACAGCAGTCTTATATTCGATAAGAGCAGCAAGAAACTCCTTATTGTTTAGGTAATGTTCTTTCTTCTTTGCTGGCATGGTGGTGTACATCATTTATCTTTATCACCGTTGACCAGATTATATCAAGAGATTATCTTAATGTCAAGGTATTGACACCTTACCATTTTCTGAGTACAATAATCCTTGTAGAGGGTTCAGAGATTTAGAGCTTAAATATATTTTCTAATTTCTGTTTGAAGGAAGAAATTTTATCAATATACCCTTTGACATGTTTTGGTTCAACTTGATCAACTTCAACGTCGGACTCTTGTACTTGGTACAGAGTATAATAATGTGACATCTCTGCAGAGACGGGGGCAATAGTAATAATGTCTTCTTCTTTCAATACAAAAAACTCTGCATCAGAAAACTGCATCCACTTATTAAATGTCAAACCAATAATTTCTTTGATGCCGTCCTCATCCTCAACTTTCTTTTTGAAAGTCTCTGCAACCACGGGTTCTGAGATGAGAATCAATGATGTTTCTTCATCCTCATCGGAGACCAAAACCTTGGCAATGATCTCCTCACGAGTTTGTAGTTTAATAATGCCGAGAAACTCTTCGTCTTTTTTAATGTAGTTAATCATTCTTGTCTCGTAATTTGACTTCTATGATCTCATAATCAAAGTCTTCTTCGTTATATATTTTTATCCGTTCTATTAGATGATTGAGAGTATAGTTTCGGTAGTGATTACCAGAAATGTCATCTGCAATATCATATAGAGTTGCGGTTGTTTTGTTTTCACCTTTCCGAAGAACCCTTCCAATCGATTGCAAGTTGCGAATCTTTGACTTGGATGGGGAGGCAAATATAACGTTGTGAAGATTTTTGATATTGATTCCTGTGGAGAAAGTTCCGTAGGAAGCAACAATAAGAGAACGTTCAGAATCTTCTGTCAGTTCCCTAATGCGTTCACGTTCTTCTACATCAACTTCACCTGTTACATAATGTACTGGTCTATCTGTGATGCTACTATTTATGAGTTCAAAAAGAGGGTCTCCGTGCTTCTCAACTAGGTTGAATAGGATGAGTGTATTACCAGGAAGATCCTTAGCAAGATTTTTGATGAACTTATTACGTTGATCATGTCCTACGATGTAGTCCATCTCGTCCTGAAAATTCTCAAACTTCTGACTAGGATGCTTGAGAACAATCACTTTGATTCTCAGTTTGGAAAGATATCCTGCACGTTGTAGTTCTGATGTCTTGGTAACTTTGTTGACCTTACCAAACAATCCTTCTAGAACTAACTGGTGAGTCTTTGCACCTGACAACGTACCAGTAAATCCAATACGATGTCTGCATTGATGCATCTTCGTTAGGATGTTTGTCAGTGATTTTGCTTGGAAGTTGTGTGCTTCATCACCAATCACCACATCGAATCTATCGAACCACTCTCTAGATTCTTTGTGAATAGACTGCCACGTTGAGATCACAACTGGTTTATCTTTATCGTACTTGTCTTTACCACCGTAGATCTTGTGGCAGTATGCAGATGCTTGCCAACCATAGTCTTCAAAGTCTTTATACATCTGCTCCACCAGTGAGGTGGTAGGCACAATCAATAGAATCTGTCTATCATATCTCATGTGCCATCTGATCAATCCATAGATCATCATGGACTTACCAGATGCTGTAGGTGACAGGATCAGTCTGCGTTGGTATTTGATTGCTTGGAAGATTGCATCTACCTGATAGTCTCTTGGTTGATGCTTGAGGTTCAGTGTCCTTAGAAATCCTTTGACTGCAAGGTGATTTACATTGTCAGTCTCTTGTACAGGGAGACCATAGAACTTGCTGTCCTTTACTTCATATTCATAGTTGTTCTGCTCTAACCACTCGATCAGATATGGGTAGAGACCCACGTACAATTCACCTGTACCTGGGGAGTATAGTTTGATCTTGCCGTCCCACCATTTATATTTCCGTTGAGAACGTAGATACTTTGCGTTTGGAACATCAAACGTGAAGTAATCAGACAACTCATAATTGATATGAGGTGGTGCAGAAATTCTGAGATATACTTCGTTCTTCTTGGAAATTGCAACTCTCATTGTATACCAAAATATTTTTCACATTCGATAACATTTTTGATCTGGTAGGTTCTACCGTTGATCATTCGCAAAATGCTATCACATGTATTTATGATGGTATCCAGATACTCTAGTTTCATCACTGCCTGCTGTATCTCCTCATCCGATTCCATATACAGTGGCAGATCTTGCTTGAGAATCTTCAAGTCAAATGGTTTTTCTGCATACACTCTTGCGGGTGCTTTGCCTAGGTAGTATTCAGTTTTTTCACGAAGTAAATTCTTATACCTCATCTCTCGTTCTTTCTTCATGAGAGAGAAGTTGTTATAGTATTCTAGATACTTCGCATGAAGTGAAGGGACTTGACGAGACACATCTGCTAGTTTCTCGTAGTCCTTATCAATTTTACAATCTTCACGCCATTCATTCTGTAGTTCGTCTAGATTCATGATTTAATACGAGTGCCCTTATTGGTAGATCTGATTTCGTAAGTTAGATATCTGAATGTACAAGTTGCTGTTAGTGGTTCAACATCACCAATACTCACGTCAAATGGTAGAGACCCTAGTGAGATTGGGAAAAGGTTTTTGAAAACAATATCAAAAGCAGGATTCAGATTGTTGTTTAGTACCTCTAGTGTAGCATCAGTTGTGACAATTTCAAAGTTTGATGTCAATCTTGAGATGGTGTACTTGTCATTGAATTCGGTCCTCTCATCAAAGTCTTCAGGGATACCCATGCCACGGATCCAGTTATGAATTTCCAGATAGTTCTCTAGGTTCTCATCAACTAGAAACTCAATGGAGAATGTTCCGTATTGAATGTTGCCCTCTGAAGGAACACTGACGAAAGGTGTTGGTCTTTCAATCACACCGATAGAAATCTCAGGGATTACTGCAGTCTTACACAAGAAACTAGTCTTGGGTGAACGATCCAGCAGGAACTTAAATCCACCAGGACTTAGATAGTTTCTATTTGATAGTTGTTTAGTGTACCAACCCATGATCCGAGAGACTCTTAACAACTATATTTAGACACAAAAAAAGAGACCCCTTTCAGGGTCTCTGTCGCACTACATAAGGATTGATTTACATATTCTTTTACATTCGTTTTGGTTTAGGGCATCACATTCAATTAGACAAGTGTAGTAATCATTGAGTTTTTGTTGTTCTAATTCTAGGTCATCTATGGTGTCCTCAAAGTGACGCCATTCGTCTAACTGATTGCGAGATAGGAGAGATCGCATGTTCACCTCCATGCAAAATTACACATGATATACAAGGGAGGGGGTTTCTCATTACATTTTTTCACCTCGCATAATTCTGTTACTAATTATACTGGTTTCCTGACATATAGTGTATCGACTTAAACAAAATTTATGCCTAGTCGTCTTTGCTGAAGTTGTAATCGCAGAGCATAGCAAACAAACGTTTCTTCATGGTGTGTAGATACTCCTGTTCATCGTAAGGTCTAGCAGGAGCACCTGGCCAATATTGCAACCACCCATCGATAGACTGATATAGAGCACGAACCTCGTCTATACCCATGGTCATTGTGCAGTACCACTCCCCCTCTTCTGGCACAAACTGTTCTAATTCGTCGTCCATGAAGGGTAAGGCATACGGTAACTATTATTTAGAGACATAAAAAAAGAGGGTCCGAAGACCCTCTTGATTGAGTTGTGAATAAGAATCACATGAGGTTAGCAACCTTGACACGTCTGTAGTAACGGTTTGCATTCGCATTGAGTGCACCTTCACCTTGGTTGGTGCCTTCTGCGAAGGGGTTAGCAACCATACCGTAACGAGTCTTGAAGCCGATCTTGGGCTGGAAGCTGTTCTGACCCACAGCACGAACCATTTGCAGGGGCACGTAGGGGCAGTAGAAGAGACCTGCGTCATATGCGGAGGAACCCTTATAACCAGCAACGTAGAAGTGATCGTCAGCCACGTTAGCAGAGTAAGGATCAACGTAGACCTTGATGCGACCGTTGAGTGTACCAACCAGGGTGCTGGAGGTATCGTCGGGCACAAGACCGTTGTTGCCTGCGAGTGCGGGTGCATAGTCAAGCACACCAGCCATGGACAGAGCAGATGCCACGTCTGCAGAGCAGATCAGGATGTTGCCCTTCCCACGACGAGTCTCATGACCGATTGCGTTTGCATCTCTTTCGATCTGGAACAGGAGACCCTTGAACTTCTCAACGGACCAACGACCGTTTGAGTCAACGTCAAGGTCGAAAGTACCAGTGGTTGCCACATTGTTTTGTGCACCAGGACGTGCAATGCGGTAGATGGTACGAACAACTTCACGGTTGATCTCAGCAAGGACTTCAGTGCTGAGGATGTTTGCCAACTCGGACTCAGCATCCAGACCATGGATTGCCTTGAGGTCCTGAGCCAGTTCCAGGGTGTATTCTGCTTTCAGAGCACGTGTCTTTGCAGACACGGTGACCTTCTCGATCGAGAAGTTCATTTCAGCAAACTCGTTACCCGAGGTGCCGTCACCCAGTGCTTCACCCTGAGCAGTGGTCATACCTTGACCACCTTGGGTGTAGGTGCCACCATCGTTGAGGAGCTTGGGGTTGGAACCAGTCTGGGTGTTCGATGCCAGGCTGTTGCCGCTGTTCTCTGAGGAGAACTCAGAATCTGCTTCGTTGAAGAATGCTTCGGTGCCACTGGTACGGTCGGTGCCGTAACGGGAACGCATTGCGAAGATCAGACCTGTAGGACCAGTCATGGGCTGGACACCACAGATGTCATACGCAATCAGCTGAGGCATGGAACGACGGATCAGGCTGATCAACACGGGATCGAAACCTGCAGCAGGACCAGTTGCGGTTGCTGTGCCACTGAAACCAGTGCCTGTAACACCAGCAGACATCGTAGGTGCTGCTTCGGTGATCATCCCACGCTCTTCAGCAAGGAATTTTTCTTGGTTTTCTAGCAGGACGGAAGTGACGGCCTTCTTGTACTTGTCAGCAATCTGGGGAAGATCACTATGATCAAGAACAGGACCCCACTTTTCCTGCAATTGTTCGGAACGGAACATTTGCTTGTATCTCCTAAAAGGTTAAAAGTAGTGGTTTGTTTTTATTTATAAAGTTGTATCAGTTGAAACGTCCGAGGGCACGGACATAGACATCCATTGAGGACCCAGGAACAGTTGCCTGATCAACTTCGGTGTCTTCGGAAGGTGCAGCTGCTTCACGATGGAAATAAGATTCCTTCAGCATTTGCACTTTCTCACGATATTGATCTTCACTTTCAAACTCAACATTTTCTGCAAGACCTGCTAGCTTCTCCTTTTGGGTATCTGCTAGACCGTCTGCAATAGATGCCACGATCCCATGCTTAACTTGCTCACCAAGTTGACGATTCAGACCGACATTAACTTCGATCTGCTCATTGAGTTTAGCTTCCATCTCATCTAGTTTTTCGACCATATCATCGAACAGGTCGAACTTCTCTTCAGGAACTTCAATATAGTTCTCTGCGAAAAGGCTCTTCATGCCAGTGATCAGGTTTTCTGCGATATCATTCTTGATACCATGCTCGATTGCCAGTTCGTTCTCAGACATCCACTGGGTTGCGACATAGTTCAGGAACTCATCAACCTTCTCAGCTAGCTCCTCACGAGTTTTCGTGAGTTCTTCCTCTAGAGTTTCTTCGTAAGCTGCGTGCACCAGTTCAAGTTCTTCTTGAATCTTGGTCTTCACTGCTGCTTCAAAGATTGTAGCAGCCTTAGTCTTAAACTCTTCGGAAAGCTCTTCACCCTCTACAAGGGCATTAACGTCAGCAGTGACATCGACGACGACTTCATAACCGTCGAACTCTTCGTCTTCTGCAATGACTTCTTCTTCTGCTTCAGTCTCTTCCATTTTGGAAGATGCGTCAGAAGGCTTAGCAGCAGGAGCAGCAGTCTTGCTAGACTTTGCAGCAGCTCTCTTGCCGATAGCAGCAGAATCAGAATCGGGCTTGACGGTTTTCACGTCGGGACCACCCAGATCTTCGGCACCACCTTTCGATGAGTCCATTTTTTCTGCTGGTTTTGCACCCTTGGTCACGACGTTCTCGTCGATGACCTCCGATTGCTGTAGATCTGTCTCTTGTGACATTGGTATGTTTCTCCTGTCAGATAGTGTTCTAATTTCTAAGATTATTTATAGGTCAAAGATTTTTAAGGAAGTCATCGAACGCGGAAAGTTTTGCATGTTCTAGATCTCTTCTCTTAACTGCTTCGTTAATCGAACGTCTGTAACTTGCAACTCTTTGTTCTCTGAGTTTTCCACCGTCCCATACCCACTCTTTGCCTTCCATGATTCCTTCTACAAAAGCATCAGGAGCAGAGGGATCTGCAACAATGTCAGCAGCAGTTGCCAACATAAAGTCGTCACCGACAACATTGCAACCTTCTTGCTTGACTAGGGAACCGATGCCTCTAGAAGAGACACCCAGTTTCACACCCTCGTCTAGAAGGGATGAGGCAATCTTGCCCATGGGGGTATTTAGGATCTTTGCTTTCCCAATAAAATTAGTACCATCCTCTTTGAGAGAAATAATACGATGCGACACACGGTCGAGATTCACAGTTGGTCCATCAGGGTGACCCAATTCACCAAGTGCTCTAGAGCTCTCGATGAAAGTTTTAGTGTAACGGTCTACTTCTTTACGAAGCGTCTCCATAGGATACTTTCGACCATTTCTGTTGGTGATGTCCCCTTGGAGGAAAACACCTTCAATATATAGGGACTTTTTGCCGTTCTTCTCTTCGACAAGAATCTCTACGTTTTCGATTTGTTCGGTGATTAGTTTCATTCTTCCTGGGGGTCATCGGGTTGTTCATCACTAACTTCTGCTTCAGTCTCATAGGGTAGACCTGTAGCAGGATCACAATCTTGGACAGTTAGTTCGTCCTCGATATCTTTTAGTGGTTGGTGAATTTGACTGTACTTAGCCATCACCTCTTGCTTTGCTTTCTCGATCTTATCAGAAGCAACTGCAGAGAGTTGATCACCAATTTGATCCATCACGTCCGCTTTACTACCACCAGCAAAGACGGTATTAACAATGTTCATCGCAGCATCACTTGGCATAATATCCTCGTTTCAATATAATATTATTTAGAACTCTCCTTTTTTATAGTCTTTTGGGTCAATACCCCCAGGAGCGGGAGCATTCCCAGCAGCAGGATCGTCGGCAACAACTTCACCTTGTCCTGCTTCCATATCCATCCCACCGTTAGCCATCATTTCAGCTTCCATGGGATCCATGATAATACCTGCTTCTTTCTCTTTTTCAATCTGATCATCAATCTCCTTGATCTCAGCATCAGTTTGCTTGAGAACTTGACGACGGATATACTCAACAGAATAGAACTTACCAACAAACTGATCCATAGTAGTAGCAATGGTCAGTCGTTCGTTGATCATTTCATTCTGCTTTAGTTCAGAGAAATGATTATCTGCAACGTAATCATATTGGATATGCTCTTTCATATCCTCCCAATCTTCAAGAGTGATGATACCCTTGAGGACCAGTTGGGTCTTGAGAATATCGTTGAAGAGAGTGGAGAAATTTTTGCGGAGACGGGTGACAAATTTTTGGAACTTCACCTCATCTCTGGTGATCTCTGCAGATCTACCAATGTTGAAAGTGCTGTCAGACTCGATTCTGGAGGGAGGAACGTTGAGTGCCTTGTAGAGTTTCTTCTGGAAATACTTCACGTCTTCCAGTTCACCCAGGTTTTGACCACCAGGCAGAGTTGTGATTTCTGTGCCACGACCACCTTCACGACGGGGGAGCCAGAAATCCTCTAGCATTGACATGTACTTTCTGTCATCACGGATCTCACCAGTTGCCGCATCGTAAACTAGTTTGTTGCGGTAACGGGACATCACTTCCTTGAGGTATTGTTCTGCCTTTACCTTAGGAAGATTACCCACGTCGATGTAGAAAATACGACGTTCGGGAGCACGTGACAAACGATAAATCACCAGAGAATCTTCGATCATTCTCAGTTGATTCAATGCTTTGATTGCTTTGTGCAAGTGTGATAGAACCATATTGCGGTTCATATCAACGATACTTGAATGACAATATGTAATTGCATCAGGTGCGATCTTCACACCAGTATTGTCATTGCCTCTAATACCTTTTTGATTGTAGATGTAATACTCTACAGTCTTTTGTCCAACTTTATTTTCAGTTTGTTGGGGTGCCATATCACGAGTATCCTGTTTCATGATCTCTTTGACCTTGCGGATCTTGCGAGGGTCAATGTATCTGAGTTCAGTGATACCGTTCTTGGGATTCTCTAAATCAATAACTTTATGATAGAAAACTCTACCATCAATATACCAACGACGGAAAATGTCGTATGCTTTTTGATCAAAATCTAGCAAACGCAAGACATAGTGAAACTCCTCCCTGATCTTAGTCTTTAGTGATTGACTAACTTTAGGAAGGTTTGATAGTTCGATCTCCACTGGTGAGTCGTCAAGTTCCCCTGCAATAGTTTCATTTACAATGTCATCGATTGCAGCATCACATTCTGGGTGAATGGACATATCACGATAACGCATGATAAGTTCCCATTCATTTTTTACGTGACCATCTAGATCAACGTATTGCCCAAAATATCCACCTGCAACGATGGGGGCAGAAGCATCCTGTGAATCTTTAGGCACAAAGGATACTGCCTTTTTAGGGGCAGCATCCTTACGCCTATTGAGTGAAAATCCAAACAGAGAATGATTGTTCTCTTGTGCCATTATGTTACTCTAGTTTGCTTACGGTCTATTTAGTCGATCAACGACGGATCCTATTTGAGGATTTTTTCTTTGCCTTGCCTTCGTTTTCCCACCACTGGACTTGTAGTTCAACGGTGAATTCTTCAACGGTATCGTTGGAGTCGAATGCTAGGTCAATAGCCGAAACGTTCGTGGGGAATGTACCGTAGAAACGATATGCTGCAATTTCAGCACCCTCACGATCTAGTTGAGTAACAACCATGTCTGCTTGATAGTCTGCAGGATTCTGCAAACCTGTGTTCTCTTGCTCTCTATTGATAGCACGAACCCATGCTTCCATGGCTTCACGAATCATGAAGTCGGTGTCGTTCAGAACCGTGATGGTCCAAGGCTCGAAGGTGCGGTCACCCGCAACCTTGAGCACTCTACCACGGAAGGGAACTACGATCACACCGAGCT
>Ga0213858_10000274_pt1 | contig 25188 bp, 21 predicted proteins | sample PICome_FD_160122 | JGI IMG/M metagenome (GOLD analysis project Ga0213858, IMG submission 160122) | Coastal seawater microbial communities near Pivers Island, North Carolina, United States - PICO245 | ecosystem: Environmental > Aquatic > Marine > Coastal | place: USA: North Carolina | collected... | reverse complement strand
CCAGTGACCTTACGCTCGAAGATGCTTGGCAGTCAGCTATGTCGCGGCTTGTTGATAGATTCGACGTTCTGACCTCTGAAGAGCAGCAGGGGTTGCGTATCAAGGCGATTGTGGGTTCGGGCGTTGAGAGAAGCTCTGTCATGGAGCGCTGTATTAGCGATTCATTGACTCGTTTTGACGCGGCTGACATTGCTGTGATCAGCATGGCCAATATGCCCTCGGGCCCGCTTGGCCAGTTTTGTCACGACCGGGGCGTGGTGTGCTACTCGGCACCCAATGCGCAGGCACTAAAGAAGGCATTGGTGGCAGTCGGTAAGGCCCGGCAAATCTTTATTGATACGCCCGACCTTTCACCCTCTCTAGGTTCGCAAGATCCGGTTATCAGTGCGTTGATTAATCAACGTGCGGGTCTGACCGCACTTTTGGTGATGCCAGCAACAGCTAATTCTGAATTTCTTGATGTCTTGGGTCGACACGCGATGCAACTGCCGCTGGCTGGCGCACTGGTCACTCAGTTAGAGGATGCGATTGTGGTCGGCGGTGTCATTGACACCCTAGTCAGCCAGAGTATTGCGCTTGCCGGTGTTATTAAACGCGATGCCGAGGGGCTTAGTCATGTAACCGCTCAGGGATTGATTAACGAAGCAAAACGCTCAGCACGTCGCAATTTGAATCGGAAAGCAGCCCAAATGAAGGTGGCGGTATAACCATGTCTCCCTCGATAGGCTACGATAATCACAGCCGAGCCAATGTCATTTTTACGCCGGAGTTTACTCGGTCGCTGGTTAACAGGGGCAGTTCCATGCAAGTGATCGCCATTACAGGTGGTAAGGGGGGTGTGGGTAAAACCAACATCTCGGTTAATTTAGCCGTGTCCATGTCGATGGAAGGGCTTGATGTCATGCTGTTTGACGCGGATCTTGGGCTAGCCAATGTCGATGTCCTGCTGGGAATGTCTCCCAAGCACAGCCTGGCTGATGTCATCTCGGGCGACAAGACGCTTGCGGATGTCGTAGTCGACGGTCCAGAGGGTCTCCGAGTAATACCCGCTGCGTCGGGTGTAGCTAATATGGTAGAGCTCGCACCCACCGAGCAAGAGACACTGATTCGTCAGTTGTCTGATCAGTTGGTGCCGCCTGATGTCCTGATCGTAGATACGGGCGCTGGCATCGACAATACGGTGCAGACCTTTGTCGCTGCTTGTCAGACTGCTGTCTTGGTGGTCTGTGATGAGCCAGCCTCGCTCACCGATGCCTACGCTCTAATGAAGGTGCTCCGAGCGCGGCGCAATGTCAGACGTTTCGAGATACTCGCCAATCAGGTTGATAACCCAATGCAGGGCAAGCAACTGTTTGAGCGAATTGCCCACGTCTCTGATCGCTACCTTGATGTCGAGTTGGGTTATTTGGGTGCGGTGCCATCCGATAGTTACTTACGCCGCGCAGTACAGGAGCGAAAGGCGCTAGTGAGCGCTTACCCTAGATCTCCAGCTGCGATTGCAATTAGGGATATGGGACGCCGCCTCAACCGTCAATCTCCCCCAGTGGACAGCTCGGGTGTCGGCTTTTTTGTCGAACAACTCCTGAGCCAACAGGCCCATGCGGTTCGGCACTGACGCCATGCTGTCTGAATACGAGGTGAACTCTCGGCAGTCGACCGATCACCTCGTCAATCAGCATTTGCCTCTGGTAAAGCGACTTGCCAGTCAGTTGGCGGTTAAGTTGCCCTCGCATATCGAGATCGAAGATCTGATTCAAGTGGGACTTATCGGCCTGTTAAAGGCAGTCGATGATTATCAAAGCGATTCGGGTGCTGTCTTTTCCACTTACGCAACGATCAGAATTCGTGGTGCGATGCTCGATGAGTTGCGAGGCCGTGATTGGCTGCCAAGAAGCGTTCAGCGTGATTTGGGCCGAGTAGCAGCCGCTATCGAGAAGGTCGAACAACGCGTTGGTCGTCCCGCATCCGAAAAAGAGATCGCTGATGAACTCGATATGAACCTTGAGGACTATCGGGTGCTAGCAGGCGAGCTGGCCTGCGCCAGAATTTCCCAGCTTGATGAGGCGGAACTGCCTCCTGGCGATGACGAGCCCGCCGAGCAGGTGGCCGAGGAAACGCGTCGAACCGCGCTTGCCAATGCAATCACCACACTGCCCGAAAAAGAGGGCCTCATGTTGTCCCTGTACTACAGCGATGGTTTAAATCTGAAAGAGATTGGCTTGGTCCTGGGCGTGAGCGAATCGCGGGTTTCACAAATACATGGGCAAGCAGTCGCCCGGCTGAAGAGTAAGTTGTCGGACTGGCGATGAGGCAATGATCCAACAAGGTCAGGTCACATGTTCGCTCGTCAACTGCAAGATATAGGCGCTTTATGAAGCAACAAAAACGATATCGATTGCTTGGATGCCTGTTTTCAGCCGCCTTATTGGCTGGTTGTATGTCTGTTGTGACTGATTCCGGTCCTATTGGTCAGAGTCGGCAGTGGTTCAATCCAACGTTGCCTATTCATCTGCAGGCATCGCTATTCGATCAGGAAAGCGCTTTTTGCGAACAGGCCGCCTATCGATGGCAGCCGATCCCCGATGTGGTCTTTTCTCCCGGTCTCGTGCGGCGAGTCAACGATATCCCAAATGTCAGCGTAGACGGTGCGACATTATCCGCAACGCTACCGCTGTCTTTCGATGGAAAAGCGGAGCAGAGCTATATCAATATCGCGACCAGCTTTGCTGCAATGCGAGGTCCCAGTTTGAAGTCCGATAGGGAGCAGCGTGACCACCTGCAGTGCCTCAAAAGTCTGGGCTGGCAGGGTGTGAGTCGATCCTGGGATGGTACTCCCTCCGCTTTGAACGAGACTTTTGAAATCAATGCGCGGGTTATGGACCTGCAGAGGCAGGGGTATTCGCATCCCATTATCGAAGCTGATCGCATCGCGATGATTGACCTTGTCAACAGCGTTGCCAGCGAGTCTGAACTAACTTTGAAGGTGGCCAGCGTTGGAATGACCGGTAACAAGCTGGTGACTGAGTGCGATCACAGGGTGACTTCCTCAATGCTGAGTAAGCGCGTTTCTGTCTCTTGCGGCGATGAGCAACCCGTCGCTACAGCGTTCGCGAAAGGTAGCCCCGTACGCGTGTGGACACAGCGTTACTTCTCAAGCTTTTAATCCTCAAAAGTCGCAGCTTGATCCTGTTAGCTGGCTAGTAAGCGCTCTAATTTGAGCTAAAGATCCTACTTCCGACGGCATAGCATTCGCCGCAAATTCGTCTTATCTTTTCGGTAGTCGCAAGGTCAAAAAGACCTGTTTGCGCGACACCTGGTTTTTGGAAAGGGATGGACTGCTGTGAAACTTGATTTTGCGACTACCTCGATGCTGGCTAACATGGCCTTAACCGGAGCGCCTGAGACGCAAACTTTGAGCCCCGAAGAGGCTCGATTGATGTTTTCGGAGATCTACCGATCCATGCCGCCTGGTCCCGATGAGATCGGCAGTGAAACTATCGAGATACCGGTGGATGGTGGTCGTATTGAGGTGAGAATCCTGCGACCTAGCGTCGATGCTGAATCCATCATGGTCTACTACCACGGTGGTGGCTGGGTGGTCGGTAATATCGACGACTATGACTGCGTGGGTCGTCACCTAGCCAATAAATGTAAGGCGGTGGTCGTCATGGTGAATTATCGGAAGGCGCCAGAGTTTCCGTTCCCGATTCCCATGCAAGACAGTTATGCAGCACTTAAGTGGGTAGACGCGCACCGTAATGATCTAGGCTTGGATGGCTTACCGATGGTGGTAGCGGGCGATAGTGCGGGCGGTAATCTGGCCACTGTGATGGCACACCGATCGTTGGCGGAAGGCGGGCCAGAGATTGATCTGCAGGTACTGGTTTACCCCGTCATTGACGGCCAGATGAGCTCGGAGAGTCAGGCAAACCCAGACAATCAGTTGTTTTTAACCCACGATATCATGGCGTATTTCTGGGATCACTATGCGACCGACAGCGATCGTCTCAACCCCTTAGCGTCACCCATATTGAAAGATGACCTGTCCGGCTTGCCTCCAGCTATCGTTATTGCCGCAGAGTTCGATATTTTGCGAGACGAAGGCATGGCTTACACGGAGCGTCTTCGTAATGCTGGCGTACCCGTCGTCTACAAATGCTTTGAGCGCCAGATCCATCAGTTCTTTGCTCTCCCGGATGCGCTACCGGTGGGTGGTGATGCCATGAACTGGCTTGCACAGGAAATGGATCGGTTGCTTACGGCTACCGAGCGGCGGGATGCCGTAGTGGTCGGAGCTGGATTTTCGGGGATGTATCAGTTGTACAAGCTCCGGGAGCTGGGGCTATCGGTACAGGTATTCGAAGCGGGCTCAGATGTCGGTGGTACCTGGTATTGGAACCGTTATCCGGGTGCGCGCGTCGATATCGAAAGCATGGCGTATTCGTTTTCTTTTTCAGACGAGTTGCAGCAGGAGTGGGAGTGGTCAGAAAAATACTCACCTCAACCCGAGTTGCTCCGATATGCACAGCATGTCGCTGATCGGTTTGATTTGAAGCGAGATATTGCTTTCGATACCCGAGTCAGTAGTGCTCATTACGACGAGGAAAACTCCGAGTGGTTGGTGACCACCGAGTGCGGTCGTCGCATTCGTGCGCGATACCTGGTGATGGCCACGGGTGTTCTGTCAGCCTCAAAAACGCCCGATATTCCGGGTCGAGATCGCTACCAGGGTGAGGCTTATCAAACCGGACTCTGGCCGCATGAAGGGGTCGACTTTAGCGGTAAAAAGGTTGCCGTAATCGGGACGGGGTCGTCGGCGGTGCAGGCCATTCCGATGATCGCGGAGGAGGCCGAGGAGTTAGTGGTCTATCAGCGTACTGCCACATTTACCACGCCCGCACGCAATCATGAGCTGGATCCGATTAAAACCGCCAAGATTAAAGCGAATTATGGTGAGTATCGCGCGACCCAGAAACTCAACGTACTGGGTGTCGTCGATGAGCGGAAAATGGAGCGAACCTTTGACGTCTCGGCTGAAGAGCGGGCGAGTCGATTTACAGAGGGCTGGGAGAGCGGCTTGTTACCCGGAATGATGTTTCAGTTCTCAGATCTGCAGGTGGAACAAGCAGCCAATGATGAGGTGTCTAACTACATTCGTGATCGGATCCGCACGACGGTACAGGACTCTCAGACTGCGGAAGATTTGCTGCCGAATGATTACCCCTACGGTACTAAACGGCCGTGTATCGACACCAACTACTACGAGACTTTTAATCGAGACAACGTGTCATTGATCAACCTCAGGCGTACCCCGATCGAGACCATTATTGAAGACGGCATTCGAACCAGTGAGGGAACAAAAACCTTTGATGCGATTGTTTACGCCACTGGTTTTGATGCCATGACCGGCCCGCTCATGCGGGTGGATATTCGTGGTCGAGATGGCCGTAAGTTGCAGGATTGCTGGAGCGACGGACCGAGGTCTTATCTGGGAATCGCGATTCATGGCTTCCCTAACTTATTTACTATCACAGGCCCGTCTAGCCCTTCCGTGCTGAGTAATATGCTGGTCTCTATCGAGCAGCACGTTGACTGGGTATCGGCCTGTATCGACTGGATGCGAGAGGAGGGCAAATCTTCGATCGAACCCTCAGATGATGCCGAGCGCGAATGGGCCGAGCACACTGCGCAACTCGCAGATCTAACCCTCTATCCCAAGGCGAATAGCTGGTATATGGGGTCGAACGTGCCTGGCAAGCCACGGATGTTTTTAGCGTATGTCGGTGGTGTCGGTGCGTATCGGTTGATTTGTGATCAGGTCGCGGCTAGTGGTTATCACGGTTTCGAGACCGCTTGATTAGCCCTCGGTGCCGATTGTTGAAGCCTTTTGCTTTATAGAGGCCGCGTTGAAAGTCATGCGTAGCTCCGGCCCGAATGATCTGCGAGTAAATTGACATGCAAATTCTTGTCGATGCTGATGCATGCCCTACCGTGATCAGAGACATCATCATTCGTGCCGCGATTAAACGCGAGGTTAAGACATTGTTTGTTGCCAACCATATCTTCCCGGTTGGCAATTCGTCATGGGTATCGCTTTATCAAGTACCACGAGGGTTCGACGAGGCCGACAATGAGATCGTTCAGCGAGTGGAGCCCGGTGATCTGGTCATAACTTCCGATATTCCACTGGCTGCCGATGTGCTTGAAAAAGGAGGCCACGTGATTACATCGCGGGGTGAGCGCTATACCAGTGGCAATATTAAGCAGCGGCGTCAGATGCGAGATTTCATGGAGACGATGCGCTCTTCAGCGACCGAACAACAAGGTGGGCCGCCGGCACTGTCACAGGTAGACCGCAAGGCTTTCTCCGATCAGTTCGATCGGATAATCACTCGCGAGTTAAGCAAGCGCGCAGACCTCGGTTGAGACACGGCTGGTCAACTCAGTTATCACCTGAAGTGCGATCCATGACCGCACGAAGACTATCCGCCAGTAGTGAAATGTCGATAGCATTCCTGTCGATGAGGTAGAAGTGATCTGCCCCTTCTATGACTAGGTGTTCCGAGTAATCACCGGCCTCGACCGCCGCATCGACATATTGTTGGGTAATATCCGGCGGCGCGATGGCGTCGGCGGCACCGCTGATCATGATCGACGCAATACCAAGCGGCAGCATGGCTCTGGGTGAGGTCTCGGCAATTCGGGTAGTGCGTTCGGTTGGGTCGAGTCCGCTGTCGGCAATCAGGCGCGATACCGAGGTACGACAGATCGGTGAATTCAAGTCGGTAATCGGCCCCAGGGCGACAACGCCTTTGATTGGAATATCGGTAGGGCTGTAGATGTCACTCGTTGGATCTAGCTGATCTGAGCCTGCTAACCACAGGGCGAGGTGGCCACCGGAAGAGTGTCCCATGGCAGTGACGGCTGTGAGATCAAGCGGGTGATCATAGGTATCGGTTAAGGTCGCCAGAAAATCTCTAGCTGCCGTGATGTCTTGAAAGATAACGGGCCATTCGCCGCCATTTCCGAGACGCCTGAATTCAATATTCCAAACGGCAAAACCCTCCTCTGCTAAAGCAATGGATAGGTCGGTTTGTAGGTCGAGTGTGTAATCCTCGAGCCAACAACCACCGTGAATCATCACCACCACCGGGAGACTGTCCTCTACTGGGTCCAGGCGATAGAGGATCCCAAACTGATTGCTCTCTGCGCCCCATCCATAGTCGATGGCGACTACCTCCGGTTCGGGCGGTGGGCTGGGCGGTGGGCTTGTTGTCGAAGTGGTAGGTGGCGTTTCGTTCGCACCGTCATTGTTCACGAGGGCAGGACTTGATGCCGGGGCTGAGCCCCCGCCACATGAATAGAGTGGCAGGATTAATACAAACAATAACGAAGCCCAGCGCACTGTATGGTCCTTTCGAGGTGAATGAGGTGTCAGAAACCTACGTCATCAGCTCAAGTACGGATTGTCCCGTCGTCGATGACAGGCTGTCAGAGATAACTGTCCACCAAGTCGTTGAAGGTTTTTAGTGCCCCTTCGAACCGCCCAAAAGTAAGCACTTGATTAGCACCACTCGATAATCCGGACTGAATGCTCTCACCGATCGCAAAGTCCTCCGCGAGCGTCGTAGTCGTGATCGCGTGGTTCTTCGCCCAATACGCTTCCTCGTTTAACTTTGATTTGGGTACGAGCGTGACCAGACGCAATTCGGTTTGGTTGGGGCCGATCGGGTTCGAATTGATCCAGACGACATGGTCCTGCTGAACAAGAAACTGAGTCAGAGGAAAGAAGGTATAGATGATATTGGCGTGATCTCTGAGTCGCCATGTGCTGCGATCAGAGGAGCTCAATGTGTGCATGCTAGAGCGCATGAGCACGGATCGCATATGCGAGCCCAGCATCTGATAGGTAGATAGACTGTCCTCAAAGTAGGGCCCGATAGTCTTTCGGTGAGCAACTTTAAAGTGGTACGACTCGATACCGCCCTCTACCAAGATTTTCCAATTGCATTGATGTACCGACGATTGATCAGCGGCAATCGCGAGATCATCCAAACCGACTGCTGATGCATCCTGCGCGATTGGCTCAAAATAGGTATCAATATCGACATCTGCATCGTCGGAAAGCACCATCCAGATAAACCCAAAGCGCTCAACCGAACGAATTTCTTTCAAGCCATAGGTGGCCTTATCTAAATCCGGGAAGCCCGATTGAAGGTGCGGCGCCGAGATTAAGTCGCCCTGATTCGAGTAGGTCCACGCGTGGTACGGACAGGTAAAACGATGCTTACAGCCTTGAGATTCGTCGACCAAGCGTGTGCCTCGATGTCGGCAGATGTTGTGAAATACCCGGGCGATACCTTCACTATCTCTAGTCACTAATGCAGAACGGTTGGCTACTTCGCGTTTTACAAAGTCCCCAGAATTAGCGACTTCACTGTGGTGAGCCACCACAATCGGGAGCGCTGAAAAGATCTTTTGCTGTTCGACGTCAAACCGCGACTGACTTGTATAGTGATCAACGTGACTGTAGCTCACCGTTTCGTCAAGATAATGCCGTTGCGCTTCGCGCAGGTTTAGGAGCTCATCGATAAGCTGTAATTCTGTTGTTCTATCCATTAATGTCTCCGGTCTGCGACCGCTGGCGCACTTGTACACCATATCTCCGTGCTTACCGATAGGTAAGCGAGGCGAGCTTACTACTTGGTAAGTTCTTTGGTAAGTGGTTTAGCATGAGGCAATCGAAATGAGCGATACACCCGAAAAATTATTGGTTGTGGCTGAAGCGCTTTTTTCGGAGCGAGGCTTTTATGGTGTGAGTATTGCCGCGATTGCGTCTGAGCTCGGTATTACCAAGCAGGCGTTGCTGCACCATTTTAAAAGCAAGGAAAAATTGTACGGCGCAGTGCTTGCTCGTATTTCGAGTGAACTCGAAAACGCGCAACAGCAGGTAATGGCAGATGAGCCGGCCCCGATACCTCGAATTAAAGCATTTGTCGCTCACCTAGCCGACCCTTCACCGAGCAATATCAGGCGTACACGGTTATTGATGCGTGAATTACTCGATAACAATCAGCGGGCGAAGCAGGCTGAACACTGGTATTTGAAGCAGTTCCTTGATCAGTTTGTTGCGATGGTTCAAGTGGTGCCCGGACGCGAAGCTATTAGCGCCACTGATAATCTAGGACTGATCTATCAGTGGTTGGGTGCGATTAACTACTTTTTGGTTTCGATTCCAACCTTGACCGCGATTCTGGGCGAAGAATCATTCGAGGAGATGGCGCGAGGTCAGGGTGAATACCTATCCGGGCTCGTCGATGTCACCTTGGCCCACAAATAATCAACCGGGTTAGGCGACCAACCCTCAGGTGAAATTACGACGACCCGACTGGATGAATACGTCATTAGCCGCGCGCTGTAATCGCCGTTTGGTGTCAGGTATGCTCGAGCTCAAAACTTTTGTTTGCGCACTAAAGGTGTCGACGACTAATAATTTGGCTCGGTTACAGTTCGAGCGATGACCGAATCGGCTTGGAAGGGAATGCATGACACACCTCCACTAGTATCCGACCCAGCCCCATCCTGTCTCTGGTATCGGAAATGTCAGAAGTGCATCCATGCGTGGCGAACTCTAATCAAGCCTCGCGGCAATTGCTAGAAAGTTATCCACAAAAAAAGTGTCAAAATCGACAAAACTGTGAATAAGATCACGTATTTTTTGAGAAATCTGTCACAGTTCGTGTCGGTAAAAGGCAGGCGAAGGGTTTCGAAGGAACTACTTATGTTGAGTGTTAGCGACAATACTGTGTACATCTTTGAGCGCTCCTCGGCTAAACACTACCCTTCATGCAGTGCTAGTCGCCGCTCAGGGTGTTCACCGACACCTACTTGAGCACCTATCCCTTTTTTTAAAAGAAATTTCCTGTGACTGAGTCGCGGTATCGCTATGCTCTGCGGGGGTGTGCTGAATAGCTCAGCCGCTACGCCTCGACTTCGAGTTGCGATTCAAGCCGCATGATTAGCACTAGGACCTCTGCGACCGCTCGATATAAATCGGGCGGGATCTCGTCACCCAGTGGAATGTTTGATAGCAATGCAGCGAGCTTTGGATCCTCTACAACGGGTACGCCTGCCTCCTCTGCCCGTTCACGAATCAATCGAGCGATCTCTCCCTGGCCTGTCGCGAGAACTGTCGGGGCACCCTGCAAATCGTAATGCAGCGCTATCGAACGATCGTAGGGATTATCAGTCATGCTCGAGCCTCGAAGCCTTGAGGCGTTGGTGCTTGAGGGGCAGGTGCACGCGCCAAGGGCGATGATTTCAATGAGTCCACTCTGAAGTCACTGAACACGAGGCGCTGGGTTAAATAATCATTCGATTGGTCGAATAGTCGCCGAGCCGCTTCGCTCTCCGACCGAAAATCAACGCTCACACGGTTTGCCTGAAGGCTGATCTCTACCTCCAAAGCACCCAACTCCGGCAGATCGAGCGAGATACAGGCCAGCCATTTATTGGCCTCTTCTTCTGCACCGCTCTTGGGCTTGTCTTGCATGATGACTATGTCGAGATTATAAAACTGGTCAGCGATCGCGATTGGAAACGAGGTAAACCAACGCTGCGGCGCTCCATCACTGGGCAGAGACTTGATTTGCTGCTGCGTCAGCGCTGACAGCGCGGCTTCTATCGATTCATTCAACTGACCTTGTGTGCTAGACACTTTTTGTATGCTCAATCTTTCAATCTCGCCCATCAAGAGCTGCTGCATTGTCTGTAATGTTGTTTTAGTCGACTGCTGCAAATTGCCCGTACGCGACGCCCTCAGATTGGCTTCGTTAAAAAGCCCCGACTGATTGAACGCCTGCCTGACAGTGGCGGCGGATACCGACGATGCGGTTAATGCCGACGCTTGTATCTGAGCGACCAATCTAGCGAGTTGCGGTGACTGACTGAGGAGCGCGCGAAGCGAGGGATCGCCCGCAATAGCGTTCAATAGGCCCGAAGCGCTTGCTGCCTGACCAGCAATCAGCGGGTTGGCAGCCAGTGGTTGCGCCACCGGTGCAGGCTGCGAGCTAGCACCGCCCTGAGTAGTTCCGCCAGCCACCTTGAGCACGAGATTCGGAGTCAACATTTGGACTTCAAGCTGAATTCGGCTCCCGGGTTGCACCGGGATATCGGTGGTTGCAACAAATTGCCGCCCCCCAATCGATAAAAGCGCGCTACCATTCGGCATGCGATCTACGACCAGTGCGGTCAGCATGGTACCCACTCGCCAGTTACTAAGCATTAGGCCGAAATTCCGCTGGTCTACCCTAGCCGGCGTTAATGTTAACTGCAGTTCTTCCATCAAAAATTCACACAGCGGTGCGATTGCTCTAGTCTATATTATTGTTAGCGGCATCCTTTGAAGGATGCATTAGGTCGGTAATGGGTCACAGGAGGCGTCGGTGGATATCGCAACACTGCTTGGAATGATGGGCGCCTTGGCACTCGCTGTTTACTCGGTCATCCGTCAGGACCAAGTAGATATGTTTCTCTCGGACTGGTTTTCCCCCATTTTCGTACTTTGTGGCACCTTGTTTGCCGTAATGGTGCGGTTCTCACTCGGTCATTTTGTGGCCTCGCTGAAGGTAGTAGCTCGCGCCTTCTCCGGAAGAAGCGAGGATCCTCAGGGCTTGATCGACGAGATCGTTAACCTTGCAACTGTCAGCCGAAAAGAAGGACTTTTGGCACTGGAAAAAATAAAGGTGTCAGAAAACTTCTTGGAAGAGGGACTTCGAATGCTGATCGACGGCAGCTCAGCAGAGGTGGTCAAGCAAACGATGAGTAAAAACATGCGCGGCATCATCGAGCGCAATACCGCGAGTGAAAAGGTATGGCGCTCTTGTGGTGAGGCGGCGCCGGCATTTGGCATGATGGGGACGGTCATCGGTCTAGTGTCGATGATGGCCAATATGGACGACCCTAAGGCAATCGGACCGGCGATGGCGCTTGCATTGCTGACCACACTTTATGGTGTGGTGTTCGCTCAGATCCTATTTCTGCCAGTGGCCGATAAACTGAAATACCGCTCGAGTAGCGAAAAGCTTCGGTTAACCCTTTGTATTGACGGCATCATGGCGATCCAGTCGGGCCAAAACCCTCGTGTGATTGCCTCGGTCCTCAGTGCCTATCTTGATCCCACCCAGCGGGTCTCTGCGGCCAAGCAGAAAGCAAAATGATTGACGACGACCTATTCGAGGAGGAGCAAGAAGAGGCCGAAGGTCAGGGGTGGTTGATGACCTTCTCTGATTTGATGTCTCTCCTCTTGTGCTTCTTTGTGCTTATTCTCGCGATGGCTGAGGTCGATATCATCCGCTATAAGCAGTTGGCCGACTCGATGCAGGAGGCGTTTGGTGTGCAGCGGGCTGAGGAATACGAAGCAATCCCGAAGGGTACTAGTATCGTTGCTACCGAGTTTAGACCCGGTATTCCTGAGGAGACCATCGAAGAAGTTATTCAGCAGGTCACCACGGATCAGACTCGCAGCTCGTTGCGGGTGGGAAATCCCGATAACCCCGAGTCGGAAGAGAAAGATATTCGGGATGAAGTGATGAGCTACGACGAAATGATGCAGCTCATTCGCGAGACAGAACTCGACACCGAGATGCTCCGCCGTATTCTCAAGACCGAGATTGAAGGCGGTCAAATCGATGTAGAGAGCGATACGCGGACTATTGTTATCAGGATTCGCGAACGCGGCTCTTTCGACTCAGGCTCGGCGCTGCTAAACACCGCATTCGTCGGTGTCATCGATAAGATCGCTGACGCTCTGACTCAGATCGAGGGGAAAATCTACGTCGAAGGTCACACCGATAATGTACCGATAAACACGTTTACCTATCCTTCGAATTGGGATTTGTCTGCTGCTCGCTCCGTCGCCGTGGTACGGCGAATGCTCGATGTATCGAGTATCCAGCCACTTCGGGTCACGGCTTCAGGCTTTGCTGATACGCGACCTCAGGCAATCAATTCATCGGATGAAGGCAGAGCGAGAAATCGGCGTGTAGAGATATTGGTTCGGCAGCCCATCGACGAGCGCACGATGGAGCAATTCAGAACATCTTTGCCATAATGAAAGAAAAGGACTGGCCGCATTGCAGGGCTGGGGGGAATTATGAAAGAGCAACAGCGCGATTTTTACCGGATTCAGGATCAGCTGAAAATGGCGTGGCGCTTAGCGTCGGATCACGTCGTAAGTGAAGCAGACGATGAGCTTATCGAGTTGAATCAAGAGCTCGATGAAGAGCTACAGTCGCTAGCACAGACCAATCCAGGGATAGCCTCAGTATTGGCGCTATTAAATAGGAAAATTCAGTGGGTGATGGGTGATGCGGCCGCCAGTCTAAGTGCCGTCTTTGGAGAGTCTGAATTAACCGATGTGAGCATCAGTGGCTCGGGCATGGGATTTTTCTCCGAGGAGGCACCCGACGATGGGCTGTTAATTGATCTGTTTCTCGATCTCGACAGCATTCATACCGAGATTGTGATTCGTATGGTCGTTATCGAATCCCGCGCTTCGGCAGATGCTGAAAAGCCCGGGTTTTGGGTGCGCGGTCGGTTCGATGAGGACCAAGATAAGCAGGTCGATACCATCGTTGCGCATGTCAATCAGCGGCAGTATGAGCAGTTACAACGCCGTACCAATCAATCCGAGTAGTTGCCGCCGTTATTGCGCCCAGGGCTTATCCCGATAAAAGAAGTTGGGTAACAGCTGCTTATCTTTCCACTCCACGTGAAATACATCGGTCAGCGAGCCACCCGTCGGTGGAACTACCCAGCTCCATTCAGCCCAGACATCACGGGCGCATTGCCTTTCGATGCTGGTAAATTGCATGAATGAATCCGATGCTTCGTGATGATCCATGATGGTGACACCGTAGCGATCGAATGAGTGCAAAACAGCTCGATTCAGTTCGAGCTGAGCGCGATCACGCCATAGGCTCCGGTCATTGCTTGTATCCAAACCCAGCCGACTTGCCACTGTTTTGGTCAGGTCATAACGGGTTCGGTCGGTAAAGTTGCGAGACCCAATCTCGGTCTCCATATACCAACCGTTAAACGGAATGGCGCCGTAATGGATGCCACCCAGACTCATCGTCATTTCTGATACTGCCGGTAAGCCATACCATTTGAGCTCGAGTGACTCGAACCAGCGATAGTCCGGGTGTGTGATCGGAACTTCTTGCACCAGATGAGCTGGTATCTCTTGGACGTAAAGCGGATCGTTGGGCGTCTTTATCATCAGGGGAAGCAGGTCGAAACCGGAGCGCTCTCGGGGTGGCTGCCAGCCGTTGGCGATTGCGATGTCGGTGAGTTCCACATTGGCCGGATCGCCCAGCACCAGCCCGTGATCGTCATAACCAGCATAGCGTAGCAGCTGGCTGTTCCAGACCCGTGGTCCAGTTTTGTTAGGTGAGTCGGATGCAAACACCGTCATCGTCGCCTGGATATTGCCGCTATTGGTTGCCTCTTCGATATGTTCGAACAATGCCTTTGTCATGCTTTCGGGTGTTGTTAGGTGGCGATAGTCTCTGACGTTGAGACCCTGCCAAAACTGACGCCCTACACAGCGTGAGCTATTCCGCCAGCAGAGTTTGGCGCCATAGGCTAGTTCTTCTGTAGTGTGCTCGTAGTGCCCTGTTTCTTGGATGGCACGCTCGACGTCTTTCCACCGGGCTGGAAAGTAATCCGCGGCATCGAGCTCAACATAAGCCTGTGTGAGGAATGCGTGCGCCTGCTCAAGCATCGTGTGATCGTCATTGGCATCGAGGATAACGAGGTTGGAGGTTTGCACCCCAGCCTGATGCGGGCAGCTGGCTGGCTCTACTTGCTCAACGGGAGCACCGGCGTGCGCAAAATCCTCATCAAAAATGCGGTCATTAGACACCCCGGCATCAACCAATAACGCCCGAACTGTCTGTACATAGGTCGAGGGGCCACACAGAAAAACTGCATCCCATGTCTTGTCGGCGGTTAGCGAGGCGATAGCGTCTTTGTCGATTCGTCCTTGCTTACTGCTTTCGCGAACCTCGAGCGAAATGTGATCTATTGCCTCCAGCGCCCGTAGCTCGGGCTCGAAACCTAAGCCCTCTGCATTGCGAACCGACAGGTGAACACCGAGGTGATGCTGATTCGATTTTGACTGACCCAGCCAGCGCCCCATGGCAATGGCCGGTGTCACCCCGATGCCGGCCACCAACGCCAGCACGTTATTTTGGGTTTCAGTTTGCCAAAAGTACGGGCCTTTAGGTGCGCCGACACGGATCACATGACGATCGGCATCGGGCGCAAAAAAGCGTCTTGATAACTGACCTTTCGGTTCGCGCTTAACAATGATCTCGTAATAGGGGTCACCACTATTCGAGGTCAGGGTGTAGCTGCGCTCGACAAATTGATCGCCTACCAGCACCTGAACGGTAATGTGTTGTCCTGGCCGATAAGGCTCTGTGTCGCTGAACGTGGGGATAAACCGCAATACGCGGTGTTCGGGATCACCTCGATCGATCACCTCGGTATCGACGAGCTGCCAGACGGATTCTCCTTTGAGTTCGCAGACGCGGTCCCAGCAGCCACCGCAGACACTGCCAGCACCGCCGTCTTCGATGGTCGATGTATGGCTCGCTATAACATCGCGATAGCTCAGTTGCAGACAGTTGCACAACACATCCGATTCGCGTACTGCGCTGTTGCCGACATCGAGAAAGAGTTCACCTCGTTGCTGAAATAGCTCTAGCCGCCAGCCTTCTACCGGCGACCCTGCCAGTGCCAAGCCGTGAACTTTTGGTAGTTCGCTCCACTGGCCCTCTGTCTGTAGTTTACTGATGCTGCCGTCCGCCGCGAGGCTCAGGGAAACTCGGCAGTGTTGGCCTTGATATACGAGAGCTCGATGGCCATCGTCATGGGTCGGCAGGCTCAGCTGGTAACTTTCCAGGCTGGGTACGTGAGTGCCCACGGCCACGCCACCCGACGCAAGGTGAAACGTTGTCGTCACAGCAGGGTGACCATCGAAACTGCCAACGTGTTGAGTACTCAATAAGCCATCGGATAGTGCGTAAACTTTTTTCAGGGCACCCATTTGGGACGCCAATGATGTGTTGCTCGAGATTAAATTCGAGAAAAGGTTTTTGGGGATTACCAACAACTGCGTTGGCTCCTCACAGATTGCTGTACCGGCCCGAGCGCTGCCCTCGGTCGCCGCAAGTTCGCCAAAGCTCTCACCGGACTTGATCTTCGCTACCTTACTCTGAGCCTGTTTGACCTGCTGATATATGCTGACCGCACCCTCGCTCACGAGGTAGACATCGGTATCGGTATCGCCTTCCGAAAAAACCAAGCTGCCGGCATCTAAGAACCGCCGCTCGCATTGATCCAACAGATTTTGATCGGACATGGCTCGCACCAGTGGTGAGAGATGAAATCGATTGAACTCGGCTTGCAGGCTACCGAGAGCACTCACGCTCCGATTGACCTCTAGGTTCTGATTCAAGAGTTCTCGGAAAAGATCGCCATCGATTTTGATCAAATGAGATTCTTCAGTCGCTCTGACGCTCGCAGTACGCGACCCCAGATTTCGCTGTAGAAATGCCTGGTCACCCACCATCGAGATTGGCTCGATGCGGGTTAGCACGGTCGACTGTCCGATCACGTCAGACTTGAATACCTGCGCACTCCCAGCGATCAAAACAAAAACCGCTGTAGCCTCATCGCCTTCGTTAATAAATAACTCTCCCGCTGACACAGTCTCGAGCACTGCTCGATCTGCCAATGCTTCGAGGTGTTCATTCGATAGAGTCTGCAGTTGGGGCAGGTCTGATAGGTACTCAAGTATGGTCTTCGACATTGAGACTCCCTTCTCGTGCTCATGATTCCTACCTAACATAGGCTATCGCCTGCGGCGTGGTAAAGCTTGAGCCTTAAGAATCTGTACCGACTAGTCGCTATCTCGTGGCTGGTCAATTTCTCCAGCTGGGCTTTTCTTTAGATTGGGTGGGCGAGAGCCGCTCCGAATCCTCGATCGCAACAAGCACGGAGGAAGATTTTGTATTAGGCCAAATCTGTTGGTCGATCGATGTCAAAAGCAGCACTGGCGATATCGATCTGACAGTCGGCTGTGGTCGACGCCGATAGGAGTGCCTTTGCACCCTTATCGCCAGAGAGTTTTTGAAGGTCTGGAAAATACTGAGCTGGGAAAATAGCGGGGGGTCCAAGGGTATTGCTGTATCGGGCACAGGCGATTTTCTGTTTGCTAGGGCGATGGGTCAGTTTCTCTAGATCCTCACTCGAAACTCTCGGCTGGTCAGCCAACAATAAAAGCGCTTCATCGCAACGTGATGCGATCTGGGCGATGCCGGCCGCGATCGAACTTCCTAGACCTTGCCGCCAGTTGGCGTTGTAGATGACCTCTGTCGCGGTGATGTTACCTGCGGCTTGAGCTTGCTTTATCTCTTGATGCCAACACCCGGTGACGACTCGTATGAATCCAGCATCAGTCGACTGCGCCAGCTCAATACTGTGTTGCAACATTGGCTTACCATCGATATCCGCCAGTAACTTACATGACCCGAAACGGCGGCTCTCGCCTGCGGCCAGAATCAGGACTGCTAAGCGCGGTTCGTCACCCATCATGAACTAGGGTTTTTGAACAAGGTTTCGTGGCACTTCGACAGCATCGATAACGCGATACTCTCGGGAAGGTCACCGCCAATATCAAAGCCCGCGGGCCCATTGATCAACGGAGCGACCTCGCCTTCAGCGAGACCAGCAAGCTCTAGCACTTCCTCTTTTCGGTGCGTGGGCCCGAGCAGGCCAATATAGTCGAGACCTTGTTGGTTGATGGCATTGATACAATCAGCATCCATCGCGAGGTTGTGAGTCATGACCATAGCCACGTTGATGGCGTAGTCGTTTACCCAGCTTGAAAGTTCGCTTGCAGGGCAGCGTAAGCGGAAGTCAGCGTCCTGAAAAAACTCATCACGAGCATTTGCGGGGCGTGGGTCCCAGACGGTCACTTCCCAACCGAGAAGTTTGGCGAGCTTGACGACCGGTTGTGCATCGATACCGCCGCCCCCAATCAGCAGGTGAGGCGGTGGGGCAATCGGAATGTCCAGCCAAGTAACATTATCGGAATCTTTTAGCTGGGCCGCCGCAGGCTTTCGGCTCAAGTTAGGATCTGGACTGAACTTGGAATGCTCGGGCACCTCATTGGTTTGAGCAATGTGTTTATGCAAACGCCCGCTTTGCCGATTTTGAAGCGCGCTGTGCAGCTCGGTCAGTTGCTGATAGTTATTGCCGGCATGGATCGGCTCGAGAAGGATGTGAACAATACCGCCACAGCCAATGCCGAGGTGGTAAGACAGGTCGTCTTCATCGTCGCCGTCATAGCGCAGTGATAGCGCCTTACCGCTGCTCATGACTTTGCGGGCGTTCAGTCTGACGTCCGCTTCAAGACAACCACCGCTCAACAAGCCGAGTTGCGAACCCTCAGATCCTATGAGGCTCATGGCACCGGCTTTTCGATAGCTAGAGCCTTCGGTTTTGAATACCGTGCCGAGCACCCAGTCACCCTGATCGCGGGCTGGAAGCCACTCTTGTAGCATTCGAAGTAACTGCATCGACATGGTTTTATGGTTGCTCGTTTATTGCGTTACACGGAGCGCTTTTCGTTCCAGAGGACTCAGTCTACTGCGGTTGATTGAAAATCCCTATCCCACGAGGTGCTGAACTCACGGCATGTCTCTGGATTCTGGATTCCCCCGATAAAATATTTGAGCTGGGTCAGCATTAAGCTCCTAATTCAAAAAAGTTTCTCGATCCTCGGCGGGTAAATCGTGGGTAGCACGTACCACTGACAACAATGATTTACTTTGGTGAGGAAATAGTTATGTACCGACACATCATTTTTGCAGGATCTATCGGGGTAGCATTGACGGCACAGGCCGCCAATGCCCAGCCAATCGATCGACTAGAGGAAAAACGCCCAGTGGTCGCGGCCCATCTAAAGGCAGATGCAAAAGAGCATACCAACGCCTATCAACAGGTGAGAGAAGACGCTACAAATAATCCCGGTAAAACGCGAAGGGTAGTCGAATCAGCGCGTGAGCGTCCTATTGCGACACGGCATGTGTATAAGGAGGCTAGAGCCAATCCTGAGGAGGCGGTAGCGGTCTATCAGGACGCCAAAAACAATCGAGATAAAGCCATCCGAGCGCATAACAGGGCGAGTGAGCATCCCAAGCATGCGCGCAAGCACTATCAGAGCGATAGGAAGAAGCAGAAATACAAGCAACTCAAGAACAAAGCTCGTTCCTAGTAAGAGAGAGCAAAACATCGAAGCCCCACCTGGTATCGGGGCTTCGGTTCTCACTTCATCCCATTCGATATTTAAGACTTGGCGGTAATTCACACTTATTGCTTTACGCGGGTTGTTTAAGTGTCCCCTCATTCAACAGAACCCTGTAGTTAGAGGTTAATGACTATCGGTCATTTTGTGTTATGGTTCTGCCACTATTTGATTCGTGGCTTAGACCGAGTGCCCTCTGACTCGGCTGGATGAGGTCTAATTATGATTACTTTTAACCTCAACGGTGAGATCCAATCGCTCGACGTTGACCCCAACACGCCAGTGTTGTGGGTGATTCGTGAGCAGCTGGGTTTGACTGGCACTAAGTTTGGTTGCGGTATGGCGCAGTGTGGTGCCTGCACCGTTCACATCAATGGTCGAGCCCAGCGCTCCTGTGTAACGCTTGTTGGCGCGATTGCCGGCGCGACAGTGACCACAATCGAAGGTCTTAAAAATAGTGATGGTTCGCTCCATCCGCTCCAGCAAGCATGGATCGACCATCAGGTGCCCCAATGTGGCTACTGCCAGTCGGGACAGCTGATGTCTGCTGCGGCACTGTTGTCGGATAACCCTGCACCCAGTGATGCCGATATCGATGCTGCGATGAAGGGCAACATATGTCGCTGTGGCATGTATGGTCGGATTCGCTCTGCCATCAAGCAGGTTGCAGGCGCTTCATTTTATGACGCGACTCAGACTGCGGAGGGCTCACAGAATGGGTAAGTGGACAAGACGAGCAGTTCTATCTGCCGGCGTTATCGGTGGCACGGGGCTCATTGTGGGTGTCGCTCTGCGACCCGGTAATCCCACCGAAGCGGCGGGTCATTTGGTGGCCGGCGATGGTGAGCAGCTATTACACGTATTCTTAAAGATTGCAGACAACAATCGAGTCACTGCGATTCTGCCTCACTCAGAGATGGGGCAGGGTGCGCAAACCGCGCTGACCCAAATGCTGGCTGAAGAGCTCGACGCCGATTGGGACCAGATAGATTTCGAGGAAGCACCCGCGGCTCCCGAGTACGCCAACTACGCTTTTGGCCGTGGTTATTTGTTTAAAGGGATGAATCTGCCTGATCTCGTCGCACCGAGTATCGATGGCCTCGTACTCAAGATTGCCGACTCGATGGGCATCCAGATTACCGGCGGCAGTATGAGCATTCGGGTCACAGGGCAATGGGGTATGCGCATTGCCGGTGCTGCAGTCAAAGAGATGCTAGTCAAGACAGCGGCATCTGTGTGGGGCGTGCCTGCATCCGAGATTCGTACCGAAAATAGCCAGCTATTCCATGACGCATCAGGCAAACAGGCGCCTTATGCAGAATTTGCTACGGCCGCTGCCAAGATGACACCCTCGGCTACGCCGAAGCTGAAGGACCCGAAAGATTTTTCAATCATTGGTCAGAGCAAGCCTCGGAGGGATATTCCATCCAAGGTTGACGGCTCTGCGACCTTCGGCATGGACGTCAAGCGACCAGGCATGGTTTACGCTGCTGTCCGCCGTTCACCTGTTTTTGGTGGTCAATTGAAGCGGGTTGATGATTCAGCAACGCGAGCTATTCCTGGGGTGATTGATGTTGTGACTCTCTCGTCTGCTACTTCGACAGATCAGGAATACCCAACCGGTGACTTTGTTGCCGTGGTGGCGAGTAGTTACTGGATCGCCGAGCGGGGCATCAAAGCCCTCGATATCGACTGGGATGGTCTCGGCAACGAGACGGTATCGAGCGATGGCATTTTCGAGCAGTTTGATCGCGATATCACCGCGGGGATCGATCGCGAGTTTGATCTTGAAGCAGGTGATATCAACGCCAGCTTTGCCAGTGCCGAGACTGTTATATCCGCGGATTACACAGTGCCCTTTTTGGCGCATACCTGTATGGAGCCCCTCAATGCAACAGCTGAAGTCTCAAGCAACAGCGCCGAGGTCTGGGTCGGTTGTCAAAACCCACTTGGTTTCCGTCAGGAACTTGCAGCCGCGCTTAAGATGGAACTCGAGCAGGTCACGCTGAATAACCACTTCATGGGTGGCGGCTTTGGTCGACGCGGCATCACTGACAACGCACTTCAGGCGGCTTACATTGCTCGTGCTGTTGGTAAGCCCGTGCAATTGGTCTGGTCGCGTGAGGAGGATGTGCGCCAAGACTTCTACCGACCGGCAGTGCAGAGCCGATTCAAGGCGGGGCTCGATGCCAACGGTCGGTTAGTCGCCTGGCAAAACACCTATGTCGACAAGCATGAGCCTGTCGAAGCGCCGATTATTCCTTACGCCGCCGAGTCGTTTGATATTGGACACGTCAGCAGTCCTACCCATGTGCCGTTTGGTGCCTGGCGGAGCGTTGATCACTCTCAGCATGGTTTCTTTACCGAATCCTTTATCGACGAGGTCGCGCACGCGGCGGGGCAGGACCCCTTCGCTTATCGCGCAGAACTGCTTAAAGACAAGCCAAGGCATTTGGCGGTACTCAAGAAGGCTGCTGATGAAGCCGACTGGGGCCGACCGCTCGAACCAGGTCGCGGTCGAGGCATTTCCTTGCAGGAATCGTTTGGTTCGCTGGTGGCCCAGGTGGTTGAAGTCACTATGTCGGGTGGCAAGCCATGGGTTGATCGGGTGGTTGCGGTTATCGATGCGGGCTATGCGGTATCACCAGACGGTATGTCGGCTCAGATCGAGTCAGGAATTATCTACGGTCTGAGTGCAGCTCTCTATGGTGATATATCGATCGAGAACGGCGCGGTCAAGCAGAGTAATTTCCACGACTACGATGCGGTCCGTATGCACGATGCCCCGGTGATTCAGACGCATATCATCAACAGCGGCGCTGAACTCGGTGGTGCCGGTGAGCCCGGTACACCCGGTATTGCACCAGCCTTAGCTAATGCAATTTTTGATGCGACGGGTAGACGTGTCCGTGCGCTTCCGATCATGAACGTTGATTTTAGCCAGCCGACTGAGGCCAGCCCTCAGTTAACGTAGCGTTCTAGATTAGAAGCGGATACTTCGATGCTTGATTAAGCCTAAATACAGGCTGAGACTAAGTTGGGTGACATAAGACCTAGCCGGATTCTAAAAAACATCGAGAACAAAAAGCGTGCGAGTCCTTGGCCGCACGGAGAGGATGTAGCCATGCTTAATACCATAGTCCGTCTTGTATCAGTCTTGCTTATAAGCCACTCGAGCCTAGTTATGGCGCAGCCTAGTGCCGAAACCTTGCCTGAGGCGATCGAGGTACTTGAACGCAGCGTGTCTACCGGCAATCTCAACTTTGTGGTGGCTGCTGTCGGTAATGCAGATGGACAGGCCTGGTCGCACGCTGCCGGATTTCAAGATGCCGAAAAAACCAGGCCAGCGTCTCCCGATAACATTATTCAAATTGCCTCAATGACCAAGCTCATCACTACTATTGCAGCACTGCAGTTGGTGGAGGCCGGAAAGCTTGACCTTGATGTACCGATCTCGATCTATGCGCCAGAGCTAAGTGATTTAGAGGTGCTCACAGGTTTTGATGCCAGCGAAAAGCCGATCTTCGTTAAAGCGAATCGCGCACCAACTGCGAGAGAGCTCATGACCCACACCGCGGGCTATGTGTACGAGTTTTGGAACGTGAATGCACTTAAGGCAGGCCAGCTCGGCATTAGTCCAGGACTATTTACCGAGGGTAATTACCTTGAAGCACCCCTTGCCTTTCAGCCTGGTACGGCATGGGAATACGGTATTAACACTGACTGGCTTGGGGTGTTGGTGGAGCGACTTTCCGGTCAGCGCCTCGCCGAGTACTTTGACAAAAATATCTTCCTACCGCTGGGAATGAATGACACGTTTTACGAGTTGCCTGCTGATAATTTGAAGCGATCGGTGACAGTAATGACGCGAACAGAACAAGGTCTGGTTGAGCTTGCCGGTTTTCAGCCTGCCGCCAAGGAGAAGGGCAGCATGCCCCACTACTCAGGTGGCGGGGGTCTCTCTTCAACGGTAAAGGACTATGGGCGCATTTTACAGATGCTGCTAAATAACGGCTCGCTCGATGGTGAAACAGTGCTCAAATCTCAGACCGTCGACGCTATGTTTCAGAGTCATATCGATAAGATAAAACTCAGTGCTCTTGAAACCACCATGCCGAATATCAGTAATACCGCAGACTTGAGTTTCGGCAATAAAGCCACCTTTGGCTTAGGGTTACTGCTGCATACGGAGGGTATAGAGGGAGGCAGGAGACCATTCGCTGGCTCCTGGGCGGGACTATTAAACTCGTATTACTGGATAGATCGAGAGGCAGGAACATACGGCATCTTTGGCACACAGATATTGCCATTCTACGACGCTGTTTCGGTCAAAACGTTTCTCGAATTCGAGCAAGCGGTTTACTGATTCGTATGGTGTTGCCAGAAAGGCGTACAAGCAACCGGTCACGGTGAGAAAGCAGCAAGACCAACAGGGCTTTCGTGCTTTGGAATGGTGCCCAGGGACGGAATGATTCGAGCAGCGTTGCCTTCGCTGCTCTCACCCCGTTGGGGCGCCGTCGCTGAGCTCTGGCGTCCAAAATGCTCTGGTGATCGCATTTTGTCGAACCGCTATCGGTGGTTCTCATCCAATCTCTATACCCCATCACCAAAAAGCCCCGCGAATGCGGGGCTCTTGATGATGGTGCCCAGGGACGGAATCGAACCGCCGACACGGGGATTTTCAATCCCCTGCTCTACCAACTGAGCTACCTGGGCAAATTTGGAAGTAGTTACTTCGAAAGGCCGCGTATTAAACCGCCGCGGCTCTTGGGCGTCAAGTGACAGCGACGCTATTTGGACCTTCGAGCGCGGAATCATCTTCACTGATCGACTTAGCAGTCTTGCCCATAGGCTTATCCGACGCCAAAACGGCATAGACCGCGGGCAAGATAACCAGTGTGAACACCGTACCGATTAGCATCCCGAACACCAAAACAGCGCCGATACTGTTGCGCGCTTCAGCGCCCGCGCCGGTAACAAGCACCAGCGGGAAATGGCCAAGCACCGTAGCGCCAGTGGTCATAAGCACTGGTCGCAACCGCGCCACTGCGCCTCGACGGATGGCCTCGAGTTTGTCCAGGCCTGCCATACGCTCGCGGTTGGCAAAGTCGACAATCAAGATCGCGTTTTTAGCGACTAACCCCACCAATGTGATCAACCCTACCTGCGAGAAAATATTGATGGTGCTGAAGTTGAGGAAGGTGATAGTTAGCGCTGCGAAAAGCGCAAGCGGGATCGAACCCAACAAAATAATGAGAGGGTCTCGGAAGCTATTGAATTGAACAGCAAGCACGAAGAATACGAGTGCGGTGGCAATGCCGAGGACTCCTGCCATGGTATTGCCCTCGCTTCTCAGCTCGCGCGACTCACCCATGTAGTCGAGGACGTAACCATCGGGTAGCACGCGATCGGCGATGCCTTCGAGCAAAGTGAGGCCCTGATCTTTCGTGTTGCCAGGAATCAGCGCACCAAAGATCTTAAAACCGTCTTTTTGCTGGAACCGGGTGAGCGCTCTGGGCTCGGTCGAGTGTGTGAGCGTGACCAATGATCCGAAGGGTACGAGTTGCCCCGAAGGCGTTCGTACCGGGATATCGAGAATCGCATTGGCTGACGAGCGCTGAGCTTCCTCAAGCATCGGAATCACACGGTAGGCTCTCCCGCGTTCATCGAATCGGGTGACGTAAGACTCCGAGACCATCAGTGCCATTTGCGAGGATAGATCGCCCAAACTCATGCCAAGGTCGGCGAGCCTGTCTTTGTCGATATCATAGGTCGCCTCAACCCGGTCGATCTTGAGGTCGGTTTGAACG
>Ga0213858_10000273_pt1 | contig 25213 bp, 42 predicted proteins | sample PICome_FD_160122 | JGI IMG/M metagenome (GOLD analysis project Ga0213858, IMG submission 160122) | Coastal seawater microbial communities near Pivers Island, North Carolina, United States - PICO245 | ecosystem: Environmental > Aquatic > Marine > Coastal | place: USA: North Carolina | collected... | reverse complement strand
TACCACCGATGCGACAAAATTTTAGTTGGGGATTCAACTCTACCAATCGTGCAATCTTACGAATACTTTCTACCGTGGTACCAACATAAGGTTTATTAGTTCGAGAGAGTTCGTCTGGTACACCTCCTGTACTTTCATATATGATATAACTAATACCAATACGGTCACGAGGAAAAGAACCGAAATCATAGTCTTCGGGGTCTTTGCCTTCATCCAGTTTAATTAGACTGACCCGTAACCAATTTACATATTCGTAAACTTCGGGGTTGAGATGTCTTTCGATATTCTCTGAGTTGGTAATGATACCGATATCAAACCCCAGATCACCCGCAAACTTTACAACATCATTGATGTTCTTTTTTGCTTTCCTGTCACGGTACAACATAGGATTACCACCACCGGTAATCTCTAATGCCTTTGCACCCATCTCGCGAAAGTCCACTAACATCTTTGTGAGTTTGTCCCAAGGTATATAACTCTTCAGTGGTCTTGCAGCCACCGAACAGAAAGGACAATCACTGTCACAGACCTCACATAGACAGAGTTGTACATTGATTGGTTTGAACTTATCTTCATACTGAATAGAGTATAACACATCGGTGTGATGAAGATACTTGTCCCCCCAAGTAGAAAATTTTTGTGTTTTTTCTTCGTAAGATTTCATATCAGTTTCATTAACTCTTCGACGTTTTCCCCTTGTGAGGGCAGTAAATCTTTTAAAAAGAAATGTATGAAGTTGCACTCAGGTATATTAGTATTTGCGGTGTACAACCCATTCCACTTCCAACTTAGATGTTGAATCGGTATACGGTGTTTCTTGATCCAGAAGTTCAACAGAGTTTGATCAGTCGACCATTTCCATGCACCCTTACCATTCACGAAGTCCATGAACTCTCCACGTTCAATAAACTGTTGTGGGTCTTGTCCACGCAAAAACGGTTCTAGTTTTTTTGTGTTGAAAAGGATCAACCCCATATTGAAAAACTCAAACCCAAGGTTGTTGGGCTTAAAGTCGACTCTTGTGTTGTGCAGTGGTTTATACTGCATGATTGAGTAGTTGGTGATCTTTGCCTTGTACTTCTCGTTGATAGGCATTTCACGTTCACAGACTGCGCCAAACACTGTGTTCTTATCAAAGTCGTCAAAGATATTTGGTGCATCGTCACGGATGAAGATGTCTGCATCTACAATCGCAATCTGATCATACTTGTGTAGAAACTCTTGGCGAAACGCATTCTCTTTCTCGTAGATAGGTAGGAACCCACCGTGTTTTTTCCACGACTCTTCGGAACGATTACTCATGAAAGGATCTGGACGAATACACAATACTGGTTGTGATTGCACCAGATGTTTGATGCCGTGTCTTTTACAATACTTCTTGACACTCTCAATACAGTGTGCGTATAGTTTGGAATCCTTCGCCTTTCCCAAACAAACTTGATATATCAATCTTCTCATTTTTTAAGGTGCTCTATAGTTGTTCCAATCGAACGGTTCTGCACTTGATACACGTGTTCTGTCGCGAACACTCCATGCTTTTTACAATAACTATGTATAGACCCGTCCGAGTTCCATGCAATAGTTTCTGTGTTCTTGACTCCGTTTACCATGATCTTAGCAATCTCAGGTGTAAGGTAGTACGCAAGGCCAGGCAAAGTCTGTTTTGATTTACCAGTATGTCCAAAACAAACCATATCATTATCAAACAGTTCATCTGGTATTGGTTCAACCAAAAGTGCGTCGTGTTCGATAATCAGAATCGGTCTGGTTCTCGCCTTTGCCCATAACTCTACATGACTATACCATACAGCTATTTCAGTATCAGTGAACTCTATTGTATCACGTTTTTTACCAAAGTTCAAGTATTTGTGTTTCGGTGGATTCTGTGGCGTGATTGCGTTGAAGTATTTAACCTTATAATCTTTCCATGACTCTTCGACCCGTCCACGATAATACATCGAACGAGGATTGTCGGGGATTTGGATCATCCATACTTCAGGTCGTTGTGACATCGCGATAATCATCCAGATCAAATTCTGTACCGTACATCTTATAATTGTCACGACCAAAATTGGTGTACACTAACACTTCTGGATCATCGAGTAGGAAGTCACACCCCTTACAGAAATCAGGATAGTCACCGGTTCGGTGTTGTTCCCTTAATTGTTCGTATGCTTCTCCGTACCAGATTTCTTCGATTGTTGACTCGCTTGTATGTCCAAGAACTGCTTCTTCGTCTCTTCCAAGGACTTGACAACATGGCGCAACTGCCCCTGAACGACCGTCCAGACCACCAGCCCGTATAACGACATCGGGACTGAAAGGACGACCACAAGTTTTAACACTTCCGTTTCTGTCATATTCCGGTTTGTAAACTCCGCTCCAGTTGTGCATCTTCCAGATTTCTGTGGAGACGCCTAAGTCCTCAACAAGAGACTTGTATTCTTCAAGTTCTTGGTCAAGGTTATCGTTGTCAGTTATAAGGTGATACGTTGCAACAGTGCATGTGGATTGCGTTTCATCCACATATTTTTTCATTTCGCGTATGTTATTTATGATTATATCATAGTTACTACCGATACGATTGTACATCCATTTGTCGTATTGTTCACGATTTGACCCAATGAATGAGAACCGATAGAAGTCAAGGCCTGCGTCGACACAGTCGCGCATAAACTGACCCTTCATATTAAAACCGTTTGAAAAGATAACTGCCTTTGCGCCATAACGCTTGACAATCTTGATATACTCTGGTAGGTTGCGATTCAGTGTCGCCTCACCACTACCGTCAAGGTTGACTACATTGAGACCGTGTTTTGCACAGTCTGCGACATTTGCTTCAAACTCAATGAGAGTCATCTTACGCAAAAAGTCTTTGTGTCTGCCACCGGTACGCATATCCTGTGGACACATACTACACGAGAAGTTACACCCCCCGTTGATTTCTATCACTGCACGATCAATCTGAAACATTTATTTTATCCCATAGACTATTTTTATAACGATTTGCTCTACTATTTAGGTGTTGTTCGTTCCTTGGTAATTTATATAGGTAATCCCAGAAGTGGTTTTTTGGATCATGTGGTTCAGAGAAATGAATTCCTTGTGGACTGTGAACCTTTGCAATAGAACTGCCACCTAATGTGATTACTGGTTTGCACAGATTGCGCGAGATATACTGCCACATACCATCATAGAAAATACAAAAAGATGCGGTGCGTATATGATACAGAGCTTCATTGACGGGTGTGCGATATCCTAGTTCAACTAGGTTGTATCCTTTGAGTTCTAGGAACTGTATGATACGTTCCCACTCACCAACCGTAAAGGTCATCTTCCATTTCTTACCACCACTTGGAATTTCACGGTTGAAGGTTGGTCTCCAGAATACAACTTTCTTAGGTATACCCTTGTGATACAATTCCTTTCGGAATGGCCAGTGACCAAAGGTAATGACTCGTTGTTGATCCTTGATGTGACCGAATCCTCGCCACCTCAGTTTCTCGATCTCTTGATCAGTAGAATTGAATATGTGATTGACCGTGACATCACTCTGACGATGGTACATACTGTGTAGATAGTGTGAACGTTGGATGATAGTTTCAGGATCTTCGTAATGATAGATGTAGTCTTCATCGTGTGTCCAGAACACATTCATCTTGATAGGATGGTTGAACATGTGCGCGAGTGAGTGTGCACAGTTCAACCCATACAGTATATCACCTACTCCAATCGTTCCGCGCCAATCTATTTCATAATTTTCATTAACAAAAATAGGTTGTCCAGAGATTGGTTCGCGGAACCAATTACTCATTTATTTCACTCTAAATGATTCGTAGTATCGTTGCAGTTCGATATCGTCCTTATCGAGTTCTCTGCGTTCTGGTTTTTGTGTCCTACCAAGATATCGATTCTTGTGTCGGTCTTTCTTTTTATTACGAGGATCATATCGGCTGTACTTTGCCATAATTTACTTCTCTTCTTTCTCCATAAAACAATTAGTATGTTCAGACTCTTCAGTCATCATGTTCGCCCAATCGAGTTCCTGAATGATACGGTTGTACCACTCAGCATCGATAGGCGAGTTGTGCGGATTGTCTCGTTCGATCTTGAGTTGTTCCATACGCATGGGTATGTAGTCAGATCTACGAGACTGTCTTCGCCTAGACATTATCCATTCTCGACATAAGACGTTCTGCACGATTAGTTACTTGACGATACCATAAACTGTCGCGTCCTTCAAGCCCTGCGGTCGCCCAATCACCATTTTCCAATGCTGCGTTAAACTTCTTGAACTTACCCAGACGTGTACGTCCCATGTTGAACATCATGTTCACGAGAATCTCTTGCACCTCGCCAGGAAATCCTTCCCAGATGTCTGCACCGTAAAGTGCAACACACTCACTTATTGCCAGATCGAGGTCTCTGTCAAAACACTCCGCAACGCGCTCATCTGATACGACTGTTCCGACGGGTAATCCGTGCTCTGGATCTGACTCAAGCACGAGATGACCGACTCCGAAAGTAGGATATCCAAGATGGTCAAGATAAATCTCATGTTCAACTCCTTCGTCGATTTTTAACTGTTCAAAAACTGCTTCTCTGTTCATTTTTTGTTCTCCAAAAAACTGTCGATGGATCGTTTGATCCTGCCTACTACCATTTTTACCGCAACATCTAATGGTGTGTAAAACCACCAATTCTTTTTGTGTCCTAGTTCACTCATGACATCCCATGTCACAAATTCCTTAGTCCAGTTGTCGCAGTAAGAATCTCCCATTTTTAACACAACATGACCACCACCATTCCTTGTAATTACTCGACGCATCTGTGCTTTGTAGGTGATCAATGACCACCAGAACTTCCACATAGATTTATCGTTCATCAACCATAGAAGAGTGAGCGCATAATCTTCGCAGTCGCCTTCGTATGGTGGTTCTTTCATTATTGTCCAAAAGTCGCGAGACAAATACTGTTCAGTGTCATACCGATACTTCCACGTCGCATTTAATTCAGCAAGCGCGTCTTCTCTGGTCATCACTCTCCCCTATAGATCTTCTGTAGATGATCTTCGAATTGTTCTACCTTATCTAACCGATTAGGCCAGTAAATGTAATCCTTTTCAGGATTTGCTTTTAGATTGTTTAACAACGGCGTGATTGCGTTGTACAACTTATCTAGTGTGTCTGTTGTGGTTTCTACCTTCGCCGTGGTTGACTGTACTACTTCGAGTTCGTCTTCCGTGACGGCCGTAAAACCAAAATCGAATAGGTCACTCATAGCCCCATCCACTCCTTTGTCATTATGTAGTCTCTTACGAGACCACTCCGGACAATATCTTCCCAACTGAACTCAACGACCGAAAAGTGTTTCAATTGTTCAAGTATCTCAAGGAAGGTATTGATACCCTGTTTATCAGACATCTGTTTGAAATCAGACTGTTTGTAATCTCCACAGAAAATGATTTTAGAACAATGTCCAATCCGTGTCATCACGGAATCCAGTTCGTGGTAGTTAAGGTTTTGCATCTCATCTACCAAAACAATCGTATTATCGAATGTCACACCTCTTATATAGGATGTTGATTCAAACTGTATATATTTATTATGCACGAGTTTTTCATATGCGCGATCATCTTCAAAAAGATCCGCCGCAGCGGCACGATAAGGCCCAGTGAATGCATCCAGTTTTTCGTCAATTGTGCCAGGCAAAAACCCAACCTCTCGTGTGGGTACGGCACTGCGGATGATACGTAGAGAATCAAACGGGGTACTCTTATCCATGATTTCTTCAAGTGCGAGATACATTGCAAGGAATGTCTTACCTGTACCCGCAGTACCCACCATGGCGAGGTTGTCTCCCTCGCGCCATGATTGCCATGCATATTTCTGTGCACCGGTAATGGGTTCGATAGTACGCATATCGTCAAGACGAATATTCATCGACTCGTTCATTTGTTGTTTAGTCTTCATCAATTATGTATCGAGTTATCTACGAATCCGTACTTACGTTTCTTCGCGTCTGATAGTCCGGTATTACCACCAGACTGTTTTTTGATTTGATCCAGTTTGTTTTTCCAATCACCGGATGTCTTACCCAACACTGAACCTGTATGAGTAACTAATTCTGGTACACTTAGATGTACTTGTTCCCACTGTCCAGAGGAAACCATTTCTTCTTTCTTGGAGATAGAGACAAACATCTCTTTTACTTCTCCGGTCTCTTTGTTTCTTAAATCGTATGTAGGCATAAATGTAGTTCCAGAAATGAAAAAGGCCCCATCAAGGGGGCCAGTTCCAGATAAGGATCACCCCCTTAGTCGAGTTTCAGCTTGTGATATTGCAGTATCTAAAAACGTTTGTCGTTTCGCAACTTTATATGCAATATCTGCTTTCCCCCTTTTTTGCAATTTATGAATGTAATGTCCCAACTCTCGCGAGTCTTTTCTAAGTCTTTCTAGTTGATTTGGTTCAACCATACTCTCTCCTTATTGTTGTAACGTGGGAAATTATTCAACGATTAAATCTGGAAATGCCTCCTTTACCAGTGTCTTTGTGATACCCTTAATGGGCGGATTCTTGTTTATCATAGCGACTAACACTTCTGCATCACGAGGGTGCACTGACTCACACATGTCAATGAACATCTTCTCCCTTTTTACGGGAGATAATCTTTCGGATTCCAGTAAACCCTTCACAAAATATTTGAAGTTCATATGTGTCTTCAATAGAGAACTTGGCGGGGATTCTTCGGAAGATGGAGTGTAGGGTACAGGGCCAGTTGGTAGATTCCACTGGATAACTTTATCGAATGTTCCGCGAAGCACGTCTTTCAGTGCCATCATCTCATTGTCGCGTAACACTTGTATCTTGTCTTTCTTGGCACGTTGTTTAGCTGCCTTATCTAAAATTTCATAAACTTGTAAACGGGTCTTGGTAATTGCCATGATATTTCCTTATCGCATAAAACTCATTATACAGATATGTAGGCGTGTTGTCAAGTGTTATCTACTACCACTTCCACCACGCGACCTACCCGCTTGACGGATAGCGGCCTTCTCTGTATCAATCCACTTCTGTGCTTTCTTGTTATGAGGTTGATCGGTGAACTTTCGAACATCACGATATGCACGAAGTGTTTCTTTCTCGTAGTTCTTACCTTCACTATTATCAACTACAAGGAAATTTTCTTTACCAAACATGCGTTGGAATTTACCAGTATTGCGCTGGACTGCTTTCCAATACGCTTCTACTTCTGCGTCGGGGAGTGAACGCGCTCTCATACGATTGCGTTTCAATGCGGTATCGAGGTCTGTGTTGACAAAAATCATTGCGGCTTTGTAACCCAATGCCTGGATCTTCTGTGCCTGTCGTGCGATCTTTTCAGGGTCTTTACCGGTACCATCGACCACTAGACCCAGCCGACCCTTTATGTAACGCGCCTGTTTCGTGCCTGTGAGACGTTTTGCCTTACCACGTAGTTCTTGACCCTTTGGAGAGAAGATATTGTCAGGCGTCATTTCCATGTCCGCCTTTTTCATTGCCGCTTCAAACGCATCGTCAGAGTTGACAACCTTGTATCCCATCGACGTAAGACCGGTCTTACCTACAATAAATGACTTACCAGAACCGGGCCCACCTGCGAGAAATACTGCCTTGAAGATCGCAGGATCGTTGACACCTTCCTCTAAGTATTGTTGAAAACGTAACACAATAAAACCTCGTTGAATGTATAAAGTTATTTATAATTTTAGATGTTTCGAATGTATCTTACATCCAATAAATTCATTATAGTATTTATCATCAAGTAAGACATTTCTGTCAAATTGTTCTTTGGCTTCTAGGTAACTACATTCACCTTTTGTTTTGCACAGGTGTAATATCTCGCGGTGATAGACGTTCTTACCCTTAGACTCGACCAACTGTTTCAGTTCTTCACTTGAACCAAAATAGTCTTGCCAGTCAGATTGAACGACCTTTATACGTTTGCGAGTCTTACCTTTCAATGGGGGGAGTTTACGGCGTGACCAGAAGAACTTCTTACCGATATACTTTTTACCGGTGTCCTCTTCTGTGATGCAGTAGACGAACCCAACGTACTGCGACAAGAATTCTTCATCGGGTTCGAAAGGTTCGCCACTGTCTCGAAAGTACCACATTAATCTTCCCACTCATCTGTTGCGGGAGATCCACACATAGGACAGTGTGTTGGTTTTTCTTCGGTGTCTTCTACTATGAGTGTTACGTGACTCTCACAAGCGGCACACACCAAGGTGTATTCATATTCCATTTCATGCTACCTCTTCCCACCCCCATTCGCCTTCCATACCGACTACGGAGTATTCGGTGACTCGCTTCTCAAAGAAGTTATCATGAGATGCACCGTTTAACACCCAATCAAGCCATGGGAGTGGATTGTCTTTTTGTCTAAACTTAGTTTTGAGTCCAAGTTGCAAAAGACGGCGATCTGCAATATGTCGAATGTATCGACGCACTTCCTCTTTTGTCAAACCCTGAACATCGTTACCCTTGAATGCAAGATTGATAAACTTGTCTTCAAGGTCTACGGCATTCCGCGCCATACTATATATCTTCGACTTGAGTTCATCATTTACGATGCGAGGGTGTTCCTCACAGAATGTCCGGAACAACTTTGCGTTACCCTGCACGTGTAGAGTTTCGTCACGGATAGACCACTCGACGATCGTACCCATACCCTTCATCTTACCGAACCGTTGAAAATTGAGTAGCATGACAAAGGAACTGAACAAAGACATGCCCTCGTTGAATACAGACTGTGCCAGCGCAAGGGCCAGACCTGTATGAGAAGAAGTGTCACCCTCTTTCATGAAATCTACTTTGTCCGCCATCTCTTTATATTCGAGAAACTTGTGGTACTCTTCGTCGGGAAGACCAAGCGTGTCGTTGAGCAATGCGTAGGCTCTTTGGTGGACGGCTTCTCGACCCGCAAAGGAAGAGAGCATATTTCGCACTTCATTGTTTTTGAATTTAGGGATGAGTAACTCGTGGTAGTTCTCCCCAACCTGAACGTCAGACTGTGTGAACAGTCGCAATACTTGCGTGATGAATTCTTTTTCGTCTTCGGTGAGTTTGGTTTTCCAGTCTTGGACATCTTCGCTCAACTCCGCTTCATCTTCGATCCAGTGCACCTCTTCATGTTTCTTTGACAGTTCAACTGCCCAAGGGTACTGGAAGGGTTTGTACGTTTTACTAAAGTCTAGTAATGACATTAATGTTTTTCCTTGTAGTCTTTTATGGCTGCTTTGATTGCATCTTCCGCTAACACGGAACAGTGAATTTTAACGGGTGGGAGTGAAAGTTCTTTTGCGATCTCCGTGTTTGTAATTGTTCCAGCTTCATCGAGACTCTTACCTTTTACCCATTCGGTAAGCAAACTGGATGATGCGATTGCGCTTCCGCATCCATAGGTCTTGAACTTGGCATCTTCGATGATGTGATCTTCGTTGACCTTTATTTGTAACTGCATTACATCACCACAAGCAGGCGCGCCAACCATACCTGTACCTACATCCTCATCTTCTCGATTAAACTTGCCCACGTTACGAGGATTCTCGTAGTGGTCTAATACTTTATCAGAATACATTTAAAATTCCTCTGGAACCCATACGAAGTCTCCACAAATAGTTTTAACATATCTGTAGTTCAAACTATCCATTAGAGTTATTACCTCATAAGAGTTTCGTATAGCTTCCGGTGTTTTTTGTGCGTGTTCTGTGGTAATGATAGGACGATGTGTTTCAATCGTATTCATACCACCCCTTAATACATCTAATTCTGCACCTTCGACATCTATCTTCAGAAAGTCTACGTTTTCAAACTGAAAAGAATCTAACGCTCGAACTTCACATTCGATAGTGTCACCTTCTCGATTGATGTCGTCGTTCATATATGCAGATGAATGCCCAGTATACAATGGATTGAACCAAATGTCAATAGTTTTTTCTTCGTCGGCCAAACCACACGGAAAAACTTCAACGTTGTCCATCTCGCGATAGTCCACATTGATTTCTAAACATTGTCTGATTTGTGGTACGATTTCAAAAGACTTTACCTCATCAAAAGATTGACTCAGGTACTCAGTCACAAAACCATATGATGCGCCAACATCAATTGCAACTCTCCTTTGATCAACTTCATTCTGAATAAAGAACTTCTCTAATTTTTTATTGTATCTACTGTCGTACTCCGTTTTACCTCTAACAAAATTTCTAAAAGATTGGGACTTTTCTCTTTTGAGAATCATCCAGCCTTTAACGCGAGATTTACCACCAAAACTTTTTATTGTTGTCATGCACTTTATCCTTCACATGCGCGACATTCCTCCGATTGGTTAGCGTTTGTTGCGTCTAACTTCTTCATAAGATCGTCATATCCACCCACGTATTCACCTTCAATGTAAATTTGTGGTACTGTATTTACCTTCCTGCCCGTGACCTCTGAAGCAGTTTTCCCAATTTCTTCGAGATCAACCTTGTCAAAAGGTATACCACGAAGTTTAAGTTCCTCCATTGCCATTGCACAGAAGGGACAATTCTTTTTAGAATAAACTATAGACCGGTTGTCGTCCTGTAGTGCAACCCGTTCTACTTTCTCTGATACGTTTTCTGCACGAGACTTTGCCTCTGTGCGTAGGTAGTACAATCCCTTGAGACCTTCTTTCCACGCCTTGATGTGTACCTTGTTCACATACGACTTCTCCGCACCGGCAGGGAAGAATAGATTCACAGACTGACCTTGACATATGTAGGGTTGTCGATCTGCGGCGTGTTGTACTACCCAATTCTGATCTAACTCTTGTGCAGTCTTAAACACCGCCTTCTCACCCTCAGTCAAGAATGGTAGGTGTTGCACCGATCCTTTGTTGGTGATGATTGATGTCCACACCGACTCGTTGTTCTCGCCTTTCTCGTTGAGAAGTTCTTCGAAGTACACGTTCTTTACAAGGAAACTACCAGCTCTCGTTCTGTGGGTGTATGCAACCGCTTTGGCGGGTTCAATAGACGGAGACGTTGACAAGATAACGCCACTGGATGCATTGGGGGCAATCGCAAGAAGATGTGAGTTCCTTCGACCTGAACCGACACCGTCTGGATATTCCCCTCGTTCTTCGGCCAGTCTTTGTGTTTCTCTAACTGCGTCGGAATTGATTTTAGAGAACACAACATCGTTGATTTCTCGCGCTTTATCAGACTCCCAAGCAACTCCATGTTTTTGTAGAAGGGAATGGAAACCCATTGCTCCAAGACCAATTGATCGTTCACGGAGTGCACTATACTTTGCTCTTGCGACCGTATCAGGTGCGTTATCAATGAAATACTGCAATACATTATCAAGCATCCTAACAAGATCCCCGACAATAGTAGTGTCCTTCCATTCATCATAATACTCCAAATTTAGAGACGAAAGGCAACAAACCGCTGTACGATCCGCACTCGTTGGTAGGTGGATCTCATTACATAAATTAGACCCGTTGATACGCAACCCCAGATCTTTCAGGGGCTGTGGTAGATGTTCGTTCGCAGTGTCGATGAAGTTCAGGTAGGGTTCACCGGTACGGAAACGAACTTCCAAGATTCGTTCCCACAACTTACGTGCATTGATAGACTCCTTGACAGTGTCATCCTTGGGGTCTCGTAGATCAAAGTCTGTGTTGTCGATCACCGCCTGCATGAATTCGTTTGTGATATTGAGTGCGTTGTGAAGGTTCAATGCCTTACGTTGAACGTCACCTGTAGGAATACGCATGTTCAGGAACTCGACGATGTCGGGGTGTGACACATCCATATATGCCGCATACGAACCCTTACGTGTCCTACCCTGTCGGTAGGCAATCATGTCCGCGTCTACGGTATGGAGAAAAGGTATTGGGCCAGGCGCGACATCTGATACTGTTCTAACGTCTGACCAATGTCCACCAACACCGCCGCCATAAACACTAAGCCAACGCAGTTCAGAAGTATGATCAATGAGGCCCTCAAGAGTGTCCGGAACGTAGGTAAGGAAACATGAGATAGGCATTCCTTTGCCTTTACCATGCCCGTTCGGAGCATTCGACAATACCGGAGAAGCAAACATAAACCATTTCTTAGAGACGTACTCATAGAGTCTCTGTGCGAGAAGATCGTCGCCAGCAGACCACGCTGTTGCGGCTCTTCGGTATCCTTCTTGGGGTGATGATTCATATTCGTTTAGGTAAAAGTCTTTAAGCATCCCGACGGCATAATCTTGTAATAAGGCGTCACGGGATTTGTCTATCTTAACAGGCATAAAAAGGCACTCAGGTTATTCGTTACAGGATTAGATATAATACACTATATCTAGGGTGATGTCAACTGGTCATCCACAATTTCTTCATTGCGTTCCAACCAATCTTCGGAATCTGTATCCGCGTCCCCTTGAGTTGCCTGCCTATAGTAAAGAATTATTTCCTTCTGTTGACGAACATACCTGCGTAACTCTTGTAAGTTGTATGCCATGTTCTCGTAGTCTTGTGGAGTGAGTCCAAACAGGACATAGGTTCCACTCTGCATCTTTTCTAATTTTGCGACCTGTTCGTCAAAGTTCTTTTCTGTTATAACAAAAAATTCTACATCTTCAAGTCTGATTGCTTCGGGTAGAGGCGGTTGATATATCTCAAGAGTCTTGTACTCTGTAACTGTTTTAATAATAGGTTCAGGTGCAACCATCGGTTGCGGTTTGAAGCCTGGAATACTGGAACAACCTGTAACAAACAATAAAAGGATTAGTGCACTAAGAATCCGCATCTTCAATCTCCCTAGAGTCATTTTCTATTGCGCGGAACACTTCTGCGGTTCCTTTGTTAATTCGTGGTTCTATTAAGCCGGGTTTTGCACGAGCAAGTCGAGTCATGTCGTGACGTTTGAAAATGCCAAGATACTCATCTCGTTCTGCGGTTAACGCAGCATTTCTTGAAGTGAGTTCACCCACTGCTTTGAGTTGGTTCTGTAGATTATTCTCTGCCTGTTCTCGCGCAGTCTGTTCGCGTTCTAACGCGGTCTCTAATCGGACTTGATTGTTTTGAAGAGTAACTGCATTGGTTTCGAGTTGAGCAATAGTCGCATCTCTTACTGCGATCTGTTGAGTATGATACATATATCCCCCACCTGCCAAGACAATAAGTAGGGGTAACATTTTAATCATTGCAAACATTATTTTATCTTCCGTACTTGATAGTTGAAGGGTTCTTGTGTATTTAGTTCAAACGGTTCTCCACTGATCAGTTTGCCCTTTAATTTTTTCGGGCCAACTATTTCAACGTGTTTGAAAACATAACGAGTTTTTTGTTTGGGATCATACCAGACCGTAACTTCCCACTCATTGACGAAGTATTTGATCCAGAACCAAACGAATGGTTTAACAGTCCAACGTCCCAGCAAGGATACAGTTGTTGATAAAATTTGACCAATTCGCTTCAATTTCTTCGCGCTCCTTGTATGATCTATAAAGCGCTTCTTTCATACTATCGGGCGCTTCATGATATTCTGTCCACTCTTCCGGTGTCATAAATTTCTTTTTAGGGTATGACACTCCTAATTCTAACGAGTAATACAACTGACCCGTTACTAAATCTTCATGTGACTCAAGATTCGGCGATACTGCAACGCAACCGGACAGTAACAATATGACCGGTAGCAAACGAATCATTTCGTCTGTCTTCGTCTCTTACCAGATACTTCAATATAGTGTCTAGTCATGACCTTTGGTTTTTTCTTCTTCTTAAAAACTGCGTCTTTAGTGTCGTGTGGTATACCTGCATCTGCGGCAGTCATCATTTCATCACACATCTGTTTAAAACTTTTCATCGGTAGATGTCTCCAAGGGTGACATAAATGGGTTGTCTAGTATTTATATGTTCGACCATGTAAACATTCATTCCCGCAATATTGCCCATAGGGGTACAGTTCTCTTTTACGCGGATCGTGTCACCTTTAAATGCAATGTCGTTGCACTGGGGAATATCTAACTTATCTTCTTTCAATTTGTATACGCCTGGCATCAACACATTGTTGTTCATCTGATACCAACCTTCGTTAACCACGTTGGTTGTATCAACTTCCATCTTGTCCAAAATCTTTTGAATAGAATCGTCCGACAACTCATACTTTTCTCTGAGAAGAAACAAAGCTGCGGCATAGGATGAGAGAGTGTTCTTACCGCCGGGCAATTTCTCTAACAGTTTCTTGAGATTAAATACCAAACGATGGAAGGTAGTAAACGCAGACTTCTCTTCAGAAGTCTTGACCTGTTTACTTTTTATACGTTTACCATTTTCGTCGATGATACCTAACTTAAATGCATCGGTGTCTTTGAACGGTGTGGTTAACATTTTTATAAACCTAAATGTATAGAATAAATCACCGGCTCTGCTTGCTAACGACATTTATATTTTCCTTAATTTGTCAACTATACGTTGATCCATAGAGATACTTGAGTATTTAGTGTTTTCGGTAACTCGAAGATAGATCAAGAACGGTTTTATAATCTCCCAATCATCCCATACAGGGAATTTGAACTCAAGCATTTTGAGACCACCTTCGATACCAAACACATTGAAGATAACAACCAAGTGATTTAACAGAAGGTGTACGGGTGGGTCACCGTTATCACGGTAACGAGTGATCAGTCTCTTTACGTATTTAAAACGGTTGAGATCTTCATAAAACTCTTCTGCATCCACACAACGAGGATTGTAGTAACTGCGGATCGCAAAGAGTTCAAAGTTATCATCATTTAGTTCATCAAAAAGTTGCATACATCGACATCCAAAATTAATTACTCTAGTATTTAGATGTCACTGATCAGCGAGAGGATTATCTAATGCCTTTTGTAATGTGTCGCGAAGATCAGTATCAAGTTTCGTCATCTTACCATCAATACGATCCTCTAGGTCTCGCATGGTGTCTCGCACGTCTTTTTCCGTTTCACGAGTAAGATCCGAAACTTCCCTAAGTCTCTCATCAATATCGTCCTGAATGTCCTTCACACGTCCTGAAGTGCGTTCTGAGACACGTTCTATTCGAGTGATGTCATCCTTTAGGGAATTTTTAATGTCGCGTGTGTAGTCGATGGCCTCGTCGAGTTTTGTTTCGATTACAGCATTACGAGCATCGATTGCATCAACGTCAATGTTCTGGACAATCTCTCGCATGTCCATGTAGTCTTTGTAAAACTCAAACGCACCCCATGAGGCACCACCCAAAGTCGACAGAGCAGTCAAGACAACCGCCGCCTTTCCCCCTTTGAATGTCATACCAGCAACTTCAAATTCTGCCATTTTTGTATGCTCCTATTGCCAACTTTTTGTCGGTTGTCCGTATGATGATAAACCCATCTTCATCGTACACCGTCCATATCATATTGTTGTTTTCATCAAGTTCTGATTTTATGTTATTGTCCATCGTTTGCGAACTTTAAGTTTCTTAGATTTGCAACTTCCATCTCTAACTTTCTTATCTCTAACTCTCGTGCACGGAGTTCTAATTCGTATAGTCGATTACAGTCGAGACGTTTCTTGGGTGCACCGATAGGAATTGTTATCTTTGCATAGACACCAACGTCACGAACGAAATCGTTCTGATTGTATCCTTCGGGTGTAACCGCAACATTAGAAACGTTGAACCGGTTGTCATATGGGCCATTCTGATTCATCAAACCCACCACACCGAACTCTACATTAGTCGAAGACCCGATAGCCTGAGAGCACTCAAACTGTCCGGATCTAACTCTATCTGATTGGTAGCTTTGTGGCGAAGACGGGATTGCTAAATTCACAGAACTCGACTGTGCCTTTACCCCGACACTCACAAACACCAATAGTAGTATAATAAACTTTTTCATTTTTTCTCACTTTAATTTCGAGCAGATCCTCGAAAAAAACATAGGTTTGGTATACTCTTCTTCAAACAACTTAGACTTAGAACAGATATACACAACACTATCTATATCTTTGTTTCGTATAAACACATCAAACCACTTGGTTTGTTGATACTCTACCTTCACATAGGTTTCACCACCAATCAATGCGAAGGGTTTTGGATTCCAATCTTTGTCGAACACACCTATCTCATAGTAAAGAACATCTTCTCTACTATTGAACAACTTCATTTCTACTTTTAAAATATTGGGGATATGAGATGTTTCGGCTTTTGGATATGTGGGTGTCCACTCATGAGCACTTACATACCCACTCATGAACACCCACATTAACATAATATAACGCATTGTCACACCTTAGATTGCGATACATTCCGCCATTACAGCTGCCTGATAACTACCGCCGGGCAGCGCACGACCAACACCGTAGGTTGCCTCTGAATCCACCTTGAACCAAGTTGAACCTGCAACGGTCAAGAAAAATTCTGTCACGTTGTTGTATTCTACTTTGTCGGTGTCATAAGAGGACATACCAGCGTCAGATACTTGATCTACCGAAGCAGACCCCGTCCAGTATACAACGTCAGATAGTGCGGGACTCTCAGTGAAAGAATCAGGATGAGTGATTTTCGCGGTATAGTAACTCGCTTGAACCACGTCAAATCGCACAACTGGGCGTACACCACCGTCAGCTGGGTCAGTGCTAAGTACGCCAGGCAATGGGTTACCATAGACGCCAATAACGTCTTGTGTAACAACACACTTGGACTCGACTGATCCTGAAACAGGAACAGATGTACTCGCATATGCATTTAAACCAAAGGTCATCATAACTAATAATATAAATGTTTTATTGAACATTGTATGTTCTCCCTTTGTTACTTACTTACTTTGCATACTGTAGATTAACTAACTCTTGGTGCCTAAGTTCTTGCGCCAAGCCCACGCTCAATGCTCTTCTATTTTTGGGCAGTTCTGCATCCGGCAGTACAACAACATCCTTGTACGTCCCCCCATCTATAGAATAGGTATATGCCACTGGTAGACCACGCAGTGCCATAAGATTGTTGTGTAGAGCAGACTGCTCCACAGAATATTCGTTTGATGCAATTTCTATACCAAGAAGTTGTTCTAATCGTTCATCATCTTCCTCAACTTGTTCAGCAATCTTTCTTCGCTGTCTACGTTTTTCTTCTTCCTCTTGCGCTCGCATGTTTGCCTTTCTGTCTAATTCGTCTTGGACAAACTCATCGTCGAGCGGATCTATAACATCTGGTTCAAGTAAATCTAACGCGAAGGGTTCTACGTAGCCGGGGCAGTCTGGACTTGTCTGTGGGTCAAAACAAGGATCGTACTGATAACCGTACTTTACTTCTGCGTCAATTACTTCACCCTTACCTTCTACTTCTATTGATCCTAGTCCCCAGTAATCGATCTCAATCAGTGGTACCGCGACATCTTTACTGATTGTATTGCCAGGTATACCAGACCAATCATCGGTCTCACGGAATATGTAACCAGATCCCAGAGCATTTTCGTTTTGAATATGAACTAACATGTCATCTTCGGTTTCTTTGACAGTGGTGTACTGATAAATCACTGAGTTGACTTTCAATCCTGCCTGTTGAGGCAAGATCTGTGACATCACCCACTGATAACCAAACGAGGTTGCGTTCTGCGTTACACCAAATACTTCGTTAGAGTAAGAGTGCGAGGAGCAAAGCAGCAACACCGCCGCCCCCAATAGCTGTCTTAGTTCCATCTGACATTCCTTCGTCTTCGTCTTCAGAGTTTATCTCTGCAAGTTCCCATGCTTGTTTTGCATCTTCACCAATCATTCCATCGTATGGACATGGCGTTCCTGCGTTCATCATAGCGTCAAAAACCCGTTTGTCTTGGCACATGATGCTTACTGCAGCTACCTTCATCCCCATATCGTACATGACCTTAGCATTCTTGAGCCGTTCACAATTTTCATCGGTGACCTGAGTACCGGTAGAAATACCAAGTATCTGAGTCTGCACGGCACCCGCGACACCGAACGTACAAAGATCGGAGTTTGATGTATTGATCGTCGGAGTAATCGCAGAAGCGGGAGGCGACTTGAGAGTTGTTGTAGAATCCGTTCTAGTAGTCACCGTGCTGTCTGTCGTAGACTGCGTAACAATAACATCTTCGGGTGGTGTTGCCGGATCTGTAGGTGTGTTGTCCTGTGCAAACGCACTGGTCGATAAAAACAGTAATGTAATAAAAAAATAACGCATTGAAATCATCCTTTAATTCAGTCAAGATCGTATCTATTTATAATCATACCATAATGCAGTGGACGATCTCAATACGTAGTATTACGTAGAAACGTAGATATTGTCGTTATTTTTTAGCAGAATATGCCTGTCCACCAAAGAACGCTGCGACAATTGCGGCAACCGATACAAAGTATGTTGCAGCCATGTCACCCAAAATCTTTGATGCTTGATCCAGACCAACACCGTCTGCCAGTACAACCGCAAACGGATAGAGCAACAGTCCGAACAGTGCGAACCATGTCATGCTACGTTGTGCGTCACGCATTGCATCTGCGTCTTCGAGTTCTTTACGTTTGAACTCAAGATACATGCGAGACTCTTCTTCACTCACACTACCGTCCCCGTTTACGTCTGCGGGGTGATATCCTGCCTTTTCTAGTTCTTCACCCATTACTCAGGATCTCCGATAGGCCCTTCGATCTCTGTAGCAAAGTAGTTATGTTCTGAAGCAGGAATGAATTTCTCATCCGCAGGCGCTTCATGAAGAGTTTGAGGTGCATATGTCTCTTCGACCATCTTCTTTGTTACACGAGGTTTACGTGGAGTTGTAACAGGTTTTGCTGGAGTTTTTGGTTCAACCATGACACCTTGTGCAGTGCCGTGCCATGTTGCAATGAATGACGCAGATAGTTTCTGCGCCTTCAATAGTTCTCCTGTTCTTTCATGTACCCACCCACGAGGTGTTGGTACTGAGTTCTTAGGTGCTGCCATTACTTGCCCCCTTTAGGTGGTGTCTTATCTCCTACAGTCAAGTTGTCACCATTGCGAGCCTTTGACTGCTTGGTTACACGTCCTGCCTTGGATGCGTCGTCGTGACCTTCCTCTTCAGGTGTGATTTCGGCGTGCTTAGGATTTTCGAGATTGTTGTCCTTCGCCATGTCTTGTGCACCCTTACCCTTGAACTTGTCAAGCATCTTCTCTGCCTTTGCACCAGATTGATTAGGTTGCTTTGCTTCCTTCACCTTATGCTTCTTCTGAGCGTGCATATGATGTTTCTCAGCGATGATTGTCAGAGACTCTACGGGGACATCCATCTCGATACCGTGTTCGAACATTACGTCGTAGTGAGTTACAACACCAGTGCCATCTTCCTGTTCTACGAGTGTGTGCTGACCGGATATGCACTCACCGTAACCCCACTGTTCAGATGTAACGTGTGTTGCACAGTCGTGCTTCAGTGCCTTCCTAGAATTGCCTGCGTCAAGATCTTTGTCGTCTTCCAACTTTTTCTTGTCAGACTTTTCCGCACGAGAACAGTCTGGTTCGTGGTTCTCCATAGATCCACCACATTCTGGACACTTGTCCATTTCGTCCTTGGCTTCGTTCTTCGCAATCGCCTTACGACGCTTGTGCAGATACTCATCTGAAGAATCTACATCTCCGTCATTGTCGATGTCCTTGTCCTTTCGGTCATCAAATTTCTTTTTGACAGCCTTGGGGTTTACGGGATCAAGAGTCTTCTTCTCCTGTACTTCCGCCCACAGTTCTGCCATTCTCTTAAAGTGTTCACTGTTCATTTTTATTCTCCGGTCAAGAAAGATAATTGGTTAATGTTGCACCCACTACAGTCGCAACAACACCAATGAGTGCCCACGCGAATTTCTGCATAAATGCTACTTTTTCTACTAAAGTTGTAACGTGCGAATCGATGTTGTCAATCTTCTCTGACAAACGATTCATACGTTCGTGTTGCTCTGCGCGACGGACTTCCAAGTCGCCCATCTTTTCTTCTACACGTGCCAGTTGCACAATTGCTTCTGACATTCGATCTAATTTTTCTTCGATGCGATTTAATCGCGATCCATTTGTTTCAGTGGCCATTTGTTTTTACCATGCCTTACACGACCAATAGCGTGCCTTATCCTTGGGGCCAGGATTGTCACAGTTGTGACGTGCCCTGAATGATTTACGACGCGCAGGATTACTCTTCTTGATCGTCATATTCTTATCACCAAAGTTAACTTTTTTCGCCTTACCGTCACCGTCTGGATCTACGTAGACCTTTGACTTTTTAACATCGCCAGGCATAGGTTTGTTCAAGGTAACCTTCTTACCTTGGTATGTTGCTTCGTCGTAATGTTGTCTAAACGTTTTCATAGTCTTATTTATACCTATGCAGATTTCTTCGAGCCGGGTGGTGGTTTACTGAAAAAATCCCGTGCCTTTTTAATTCGGTCTAATCGTTCCTTAGAACCTAGTCCATGTTTCGCCGCACGACGATCTAATCGAGACTGTGCACTACTACCCTCTTTCTTTGCTGTCGCAGTTGCGATAGCCATTTTCTTTGCCATGGGCATATCAGGGTTGTCCCGTTCAATTGCCTTGGCAACCTTTTCTCTCTTCTTTAACTCAGCAGGTGTGAGTTTACGTTCGTTCTTAGGTTTCTCTCCGCGTTCTTTCTTGGAGATTGCAATCGCTGCCTGTTGGGCAGGAGAGACTGCTTCTCGAATGTCTTTAAATGTCTTCATTACTGATAAGGTGCTCTTTTGAGAGCAGTTTGCACTACTTGATGCCTTAACAACTCTTGTCCACGATCGAGTTTTGCAATCTCTCGTTCTGCACGCTTCCTATCTTTGGGAAATTTGTCCATAGCAATTGCAACTGCTTTCTTAAATAATTCCTGATCGTCGAGATTCCTTACATCGAGTTTTCTCTCACCAAGTTCGACTGACTCTTTCTTTATACCGCGTCTTGCAAGATCTCGCTTGTATGCATCGCGTCTTGCTTGTCTATTTGCACCAACCTTAGCATCAGGGTTACGACCTTTCTTCATTTGACTCGCCACACCAAACATATCTGCCGCTTTCTTCACACCTTCACCACGCATCGCCAACTTCGCGAGATGCTTCGCACGGTTCTTGTCCTTGACGACATTACCGAAACGATCTTTCTTCACACCAACCCTACGAGTAGGTTTGAAGGGTGGTTTCTCATCTTTCTTGGTCTGTGCGTTCATGGTTTCACACGAACCTTCACGAACGTCCCAGAAAGTTTTTTGTTCTGGCATTTCAACACTCTCCTTTTTCCAACTACCACCTGCTGCTTTGTATTTCTTTGCAGCCCATCCGTTAGCATACGCTGAGGGATAAACATCAAACTTTGCCTTTGCCTGTGCCTTGAACTTCGCCCAGAGTGCAGGGTTGGTTGGCACATTCTTCTCTTCGAGATCGACTGACTCCAATGGGCCTACAGGTCGACCCTGTTTTTGATTCGGGTCTAGTGTAACTGGATTGCCAAAATGCCGAGACTTCGCTTTCTTCAATGCTTCACGCGAGTTTTTTGCCTTATATTTGACGGTCATGGTGTCGCCGGGCTTACCCACTCTCACGAAGAAGAATTTGTTATCTTCGTCTAGTTCGACTGACTCTTTCTGCATCACATTCTTGACGATTGACATGACATTTGCTTTTGTTGGCTTTGGATGACTACCTAGATCGACAGTCTTACCACTCTTAGTCTTGAGTGTCAACTTGAATCCGTCTTGTTTGCCACGCATACCTTTTGTGTCTCTCTTATATGCCGTGACAGTACCATAAGGTGTCTGGTGCGCTATCGCAGTTTCTTCGTTCATGTCTACTGATTCCTTCATACCTTTGATGTGATTGATGGCTGCTTGTTTTGCCTTGGTGAATGATTGAAAAGTCTTCCATTCTTTATCGTCAATGTAAACAACAACAGGGTCAGTCATCTTGGTGCCTTTGCGTAGATGACGGTGAGTATGGTCTTTACCATTCGCATCCTTGTAAACATAGGAAGCAATGAATTTCATCCCTGCGGGAACTTTTGATGCTTCGTTGACCGACTCAACGTACATATTCAACTCGTACTTGCGACCAGTGTTGTATACTTGAACGTGAAGGTTTTGTTTCTTGTCTGTTTTGAGAATATGTGATACGGTTTTACCAGTCGAAGGTTTCTTTGGGCCCGTTGCAACTTTATCGTCAATCTCACTAGGACGTACAGTTACACCATGTTTCTTCTTAGCATGAGCATATGCGTGTTGCATTGCCGCAGAATAAGTATCGTGATAGATGTTATATCCGGTCGCAGACTTACCGGCGTTTCTTTCGTTCATTTCTATCCCTTCGTAAATTACTTTGTGGAACCCTCTTGGCCCATTGAGTTTGTGTTTGTTGAGAATTTTTACTATCTCTTTACCTTCTTCTGATTGACCCGTTTTGCCATAATTAGTTTTGTTGATGATGTTATTGATTCGAACTATTTGTTTATCAATAATTTTTTCGTGTTTGACATCAGCTCGTCCAGAAGTGCTTTTGTCCAAAACCCTCATTGACTGCACAATCGTCATCAATGCATCTTCGATTGACTTGGAGTTTATGTCTCTGTTTTTACCAAAGTCTCTCGCAGCGGCCTTGAGTTTATCAACATTTTTCATGTTAACGTCTTCGTACACTACTGATTCCTTTTTATCTGTCTTAACCATAATGGGTTTGTTCCCAGTTCCAGGCCGATCTGCCATAGGATCTGCGCGTCTCTTTCGTCGTGCAGATGACGCACGATCTTTCTTGTCCATTGAATGTGCTTTCGAACGAGGCATACACTTGGGTTTACCTTCGCCTGGCTCTCGTGCACATTGTCCCTTGATCTCTCCGTCAGTACCGACTCGAACCCAATCACCTTTCTTGCCCTTACCGAACCACTTGCGTAGATCTTCTAACTTAATCTCCGCCATTGAGTTGACCCTTGTGTTTGACGTATCCACGCTTCGCATCTTTCTTTTTATCCTTGTGCGTTGCGGGTTTGTTGAACTTGTTCAGGTTCTTTGCAACAGGATTCCCTTTCGATTCCTGTTTATCTTTTATATCTGCTTCTCGATTTTTACGACGTGCACGAGCAAGTCTCGCCCGAGCGACCATGTCTTTGAATTTTTCTTTGTCGCGTTCTAACTCTTTGGCAATCTGATCTCTCGCGAACTTGACTTCGTCTTCTTGTACTTCGCCAGGCGTGACTTTCTTTGCCTTTTTAGTTGATGCAGGCGTACCCCACTCAGGTTGATTCTCTTCGCTGACGGGTCTCTGTATCGAAGGATAGTTGAGTAGATGTTTTGGCATTATACCCTGTTTGACCATGTCACGGAGAACTCGATCGATCTCACGAATGTCCAGACCGGTCATCTGACCCACCTTACGCAACATCTTGTTTGACTGGCCAGGATTTTTCTTACGCATGTTAAGGAACAGACGAACCGCCTTCTCGTACTTCTTCTTGTTCATGTGACGATCAAAAAAGTTGCGAATATCAGTCATTGTATCTTCAACCAGTTCCACATCATCTAACCAAAATCTGCGAACACCTTCACCAAGATCAACAATAACGTAATTAGTCCCAAGGCGATGTATAGTCCCTCTTTCGCCAGATCTGATTCGGACTTCGTCTCCTTCATTAAATAGTTCTCCTTCAATATACTTTTCGCGAGTCTCAGATACGGGTTCGAAGTTTACTTTGTTCTTGAACTCTCTTACTTCTTTGAGACCCATACCAATGCGAAGATCGTTAAACAGTTTCTTCGCATCCTTGTTTGACATGTTGGTTGGAAGTCCTTGAGAGAACTTTGTGAAATCGTTTTGCTTTGCGGCTTCACGTTGGACTGTTGCAGACATACCCTGTTCAGCATCGCCGTCTGGATCACGTGATCCCGATGAAATGACATTGATCTTCTCGAAGTTATAGAAACCGTGTCGACCCTTCTGTCCGTTGTAACGATTTAACAACGTTGTGAATTCTGCGTGACGATCTTCTCCCACAACCATGTTGATTTTGTTGTATCCCTGTTCGTACAACTTAGACGCAACGTCCATTGGGGTTCGAATCTTTTTGTCCATGATGACGTTCCGTGCGTGTTTGGGGAACATCTTACGAGCGTACTTAATTTTCTGTTCGAAGGAAAGAGGGTTCTTGCGAGCATCCTGTGACTGTGATAGGTAAATCTTATACGGAGTCTTACCTGCCTTTGCAGACATAACATTCATCAACTTACCATGACCAATGTGTGGCGGATTCATACGCCCGAACGTGAAGTACGCTTCGCGTTCCTCTTCAACTAAGTATTGTTTAAATGATGGTACTACTGGTGTCATTATCTCTTCCTATCAGCCTTTCTCACATCGGGCATAATTCTTCGCGCAAGCGCAGAAACCTTGCCCTTCATCATTGCAACTTTCTTCTCAATCTCTTTACGACGCGCAGGACTGAGATCACCACGAGACATTCCCTTAGTGATCTTTTTGAAAAGAATATTTCTTGCTTGTCGTTGGGCGCGATTGACTATCTTACCCTGAGTTGCGGTCTTTTGTGCCGCACGTTTGCGACCCATCTTGATCTTCGCTTTGTTTCTCTTCATCGCACGGGCAAGGGCGCGACGACCCTGAAGACTCAGTGCCTCAGAAGAGGTGTACCGCTTTCGTTTCCGCGCCTGATACGCGAGTTCGTCGTCTGCCTTCTGAGTATCATCCGGCGATATAAAGTCTTTGAAGCCAAGTGGTTTAGCCACTATCGTAATCTCCTGTTGGTTTCTTCCATTTGTCAAAACTAAATGGGTAGAAAGTCAGAGACAAATTCTACCAATCACTACCAATGTTACATATTATTTATACAAAATTAAAAGTCGTTTACAAGTATTAAATCAAAAATTGCACCACATCCACACGATGCACCGGTGGTCGCTTCTACTTTGATGTCGGTCAATTCCGGAAAAACTAAGGGTACCGGATAGTCGTAGTTTGCTGCATTACCCGCACGAGTACCCCACTGTCCCTTGATGTTAAAAACTCTTTTTGGTTCTCGCGCCATCAACCTGAACTTCACGTCTGTGTCTTTATCTGCACTACCTTGAAACTTCAGCAAGTATCCAGTAGTGTTCTTAGGAATCGTATATACTGTCATCAAGGTCTGACTGTTGTTCGCAAGAATCTTTGCCGCCAAGTTACCGCCTTGGTTGATTGTAACATCTGC
>Ga0213858_10000272_pt1 | contig 25314 bp, 24 predicted proteins | sample PICome_FD_160122 | JGI IMG/M metagenome (GOLD analysis project Ga0213858, IMG submission 160122) | Coastal seawater microbial communities near Pivers Island, North Carolina, United States - PICO245 | ecosystem: Environmental > Aquatic > Marine > Coastal | place: USA: North Carolina | collected... | reverse complement strand
CTAAATTCTCAATTAAAATTTGTTGGAACTCAGATTGGGATTTAAATTTTTTGTTTAGGGATAAATTTTCAGTGTATAGCTCAAAAATACGCTGTTCAACAAATGATTCTGCATCCTCCTTGGCCTTACGTTCTCTTTTTAAAGCTCTTTTTAGTATTTCAATTTCACCTTGGGACATATTCTCGGAGTTAATTACTTAAGATAAACTTTTTTATGATGCAACGAATAGTCGATAAATTACTTTAATTCTCATAAAATGTAAAGTGTTTATATCTATGAATCTATAAGTACAATTAATCCTCTAGAGTTACAGTAAATTTTACCGCATTACTATTTTTTGGATTAAAACTTTCATCAATTGCTACGATACCTTTTACTTTGAAATGTTTTAGAGTTTGTTTCATTAATCCTATAGCAAAATATGTAAGTCCTCTTTTAGATTGATAAATAATTATAAGTTGCTTATCGGTTTTTTCAACTAAAGTAAATGTAGGTAACTCTGCATCTTCATATAGTTTTTTTACCTCAATATGTATATGGTTTTCAATACCTGCAATGAGAGTTAAGGGATCCTTATAGTTTTCAATAATATAACTATGCTTACCTATTAAATAAGGGAATACAAATTTACCAAATTCCTCTAGGGCAACTTCTGGTTTCAATCCAGATTTTGAACATACATAGGTAAGCATACTTTGCAATTCACCAAACTCATAACTATTAAAGGCAGTATATATACCTTCTGACTTTAAATTTGAGTTAGCGATCATCTGGTCGACCATTTCTAAGCCAAATGATTGCTCTACAAAGTCAAGGAAATTAGTGAAAACAAATCCTTTCATATTCTATTATTAAATGAATTAATCCAATACTTCCCAATTGTAATTAGGGTTTCTTTGTACTTATTAAAGTCTACATTTTTCACAAAATAACCACTAACACCCAAATTTTTACACTTAAAATAGTCCTCTAAATTAGAACTTGTCGTGTGTATTACAACCGGTATTGTGGAAAAATTATCATCCCTTCTTATGGCGGATAAAAATTCTATACCATTCATAATTGGCATATTCAAATCTAAAAGTATAAAGTAAGGAAGGTCAACTTTGTTACACTTCTGTAAATAATCTAGTGCCTCCTGACCATTTTCAGTAATTGTGATATCTATAAGAGGATATTCTTTTTTTAAAATTCTTGTATTAGCGAGGTTAGTAACCTTGTTATCTTCAACGGATAATAACTTCATAAATAAAAAATTTAATGGGGTTAAGGGCTTTTAATCATTCTAAGGAGTAGGGGAATTTACAAAAAAAACATAATTATTCACAAAAAATAAGAAAATATTATGATCCTTTGTGCATTAAGTCTAACTATATGGTATATGGTATAGGGTAGAGAGATACATAATGATAAAAAAATTCTATTATATCTTGAACAAAAAAAGAAATAAAAATGATATAATATTATTTCTTTAGCCAGGCATTACGTAAAGCAACTTTCTCATCTGATGCGTTAGGATCTTCAATTAATGATTCGCTTTCTGCTGTAGCCTTTGTAAGAACCGTTTTAATCGAAACTGTTTCACCATTGCGATTTAATTCAACATCAATCTCCTGCCCTTCTTGCCATCCATACATTTCTGTAATAATTTCTTGAGCATTCATTAAGGTCAATTCTTTAGCATCAACTTTTTTTATGACATCACCAACCTGCACACCTTGAGACGCCCAGAAAGAATTTTTAAGTGCCATTTCAGAGAAAAATATTTCGCCTTTTTGAGGATCAGCATCAAAAATTATATTTTGGCCACCTGCAAAAATATAATTTGTTGGAACTTCAGAATTACCATATGTTAAACCAACCATATCAAAAAATTCATCATAATTAATAGGAACATCACCCTCAACATGTGTTTTAAAGAACTTTCCTATGCTTGGATAGGTCATAGCAGTAATTTCTTCAATAATTTTATCATCTTCAAATGGTTTATTTTTACCATATTTATTTGATAATTCTTTCATAAGCGATAACATGCTGCGTTCTCCATTACTTTCCTTACGCATTAAAATATCAATACACATACCTATAAGTGCGCCTTTCATGTAGACATTATAATAATTGGTTGCATACGGTTCGTCTAACACATTTTCACTCATTATTGTAAAGCTCATAGCATCATCAAGATTCATAGATGTTGCAATTTTTTGCATTACTGTATTATAAAATTGATTATTGTCTACAAGACCTTCATATACTTGAAAATGCTGAGCAAAATATTCCGTAACACCTTCGTACATCCATAAATGCTTAGAAAATGTTGGTTTGTTATAATCGAAATAATGAACATCTTCTGAGTGCACTGACAAAGGCGTTACAATATGGAAAAACTCATGCGCTACAACATCGACCATTTGAAACTTAAGTCCTTCTAAAGTGCTATCTTCAGGAAATACTACCACAGTAGAAGTATGATGTTCTAAAGCACCAAACCCTTTTGGAGAGGTTTCATCACCACGTGATAGATACACATATATATCATATCTAGGTGTACTGTTTATATCACCCAAATAAGCTTTTTGGGCTTCCATCATCTTATACACGGTTTCCTTTAAACTAGAGGCAGTATGCTTTTTAGTTGGAGAATATAGACTCAAAACAATTTTGATATCTCCAACCATAAATTCTTCTACATCGAGTTTACCATACATCATTGGATTATCAGTAATATCAAAATAACGTGGTGCATAATAACTACTTGTTATTGATTTGCCATCAGCCGAAGTGACATTACCTTTACTTTCTAAAGCAGAGGTTCTTATAAAATCTGCAGGCGCAGTAACATCTAAAGTGTATTGGTTATTCTTTAAAGAATCAAAGTAACCAACAAATCCATGCAGGTTTAATACATAGTTTTCAGACTCAATATTAGTACCTGCTGGAGAAAAAGGCTGTTCTCCTTGTATACCTCCACTTGTTTCGATATCGTAGGTGTCATTTACAAAATATTCTATTCTGTCTAATTGAGTAGCATTGTTAATAGACCAAGAGTTTGTATCAATTTTGTTGACTGATAAGGTATTGCCGTCGTAATCAAACGCTCTAAAATCGTCTACATACTTGCCAAAATCACTCACTGAGTATGTTCCCTGAACTACTCTAGGTAATCTATACGTTACCGTTTCTGTAGTGAATCTTCCTGGGTTAATTACAACAGGTACTTTATCCTCTTTTACTGCAGACAAATTAAGTGCAGTTTCGATGGGATTATTTGTTGCCAAATCATCAATTTTAGGTTTTGCAGATCCACAAGCGACCAAAATCAAACTAAGACCAAAGAGGGCTATATATTTCTTCATTTTAACTATATTTAGTTTTAACATGTCGCACAAATCTACAACCTGTTACTCCTTAAAATCTAAAGGTTTTGTTAAATTCGTGTTGTGTCAGAACCATTAATAACCATATTAACACCCTTCAAGAATACCGAATCATTTATTGAGGAATGCGTCCAATCTATTATTAATCAGAGCTATACAAATTGGGAAGCAATTTTTGTAGACGATAATTCTACTGACAAGTCATTCAAAATTATGGAGACCTTTACTCTCAAAGAAAAAAGAATTAAACTTTTAAGTAATAAAGGTTCAGGTATAATTGAAGCCTTAAGAACCGCATATAATGCGAGTTCTGGACAATACATCACAAGGATGGACAGTGATGATATAATGGCCAACAGTCGTCTAGAACACATGCTTGATGACCTTATTTTATATGGTAGAAAACACCTTTCAATTGGTTTAGTAAAATACTTTAGGGATGATGGCATTAGTGATGGTTATGCCAAATATGAAACATGGATTAATGGTCTAACTAAAGTAGGACAAAATTATTCTGAAATCTATAAGGAGTGTGTTGTGCCCTCACCTTGCTGGATGTTGCATAAGGAGGATTTTAATAATTGCGGAGGGTTTTCACCTAATCTTTATCCTGAAGATTACGACCTTACATTCAGGTTTTATAAGGCTGGTTATACTTGTATTCCTTGTAATGAGGTTTTGTTACACTGGCGAGATTATAGCACAAGAACTTCAAGAACACATGAGCATTATGCTCAAAATTATTTCTTAGACATAAAAGTTCGTTATTTTCTAGAATTAGATTATGACAAATCAAGACCATTAACTATTTGGGGAGCTGGATCTAAAGGGAAAACTGTCGCACAACTTCTAATTAAGAATAGCATCCCATTTCATTGGATATGTGATAATCCAAAAAAAATTGGAAAACACATCTATAACAAAAAGATGCTGAAGTTTGAATATTTAAAAGAACTTACTAATCCGCAAAGCATTGTTACGGTTGCTAACGAAGAGGCGCAAAATGAGATACGCTCTTACTTTTCAAAGCAGAAAATGACCTCAATGACAGATTATTTCTTTTTCTGTTAAATTTCTCAAAAGTGACTCACAGTTATCATTGAGCATTTTCTATATTTGACAATACAACTTTGGCTTAAAAACGAATGCAGTTTAAACATCCGGAATTACTATACGCTTTATTTTTACTGGTTATTCCAATTCTCATTCATTTATTTCAACTTCGACGTTTTCAAAAGGTAGAATTTACTAACGTAAAATTTTTAAAAGCCGTCAAATTACAAACTCGCAAAAGTTCTCAACTTAAAAAATGGTTAACCCTGTTAACTAGAATGCTATTAATAGCATCTGCAATTATTGCATTTGCCCAGCCTTTTATACCAAAAACAGAAAATTTCAATGAATTGCAAGAAACTGTTATCTATTTAGATAATTCATTTAGTATGGAAGCACAAGGTAGAAACGGTAGCTTACTAAATGAGGCTATACAAGATCTTATAAATTCAGTACCTGAAGACGAAAAAATCAGTGTTTTTACTAATGATAATGTATTTACCAATACAAGTATTAAGGCCATTAAAAATGACTTGATTAATCTATCGTTTTCTAATAATCAAATTAATTACGATGCCGTTATCTTAAAAGGAAAACAAATGTTTTCTAAGAATACTAATGCAGAAAAAAATCTGGTTCTAGTTTCAGATTTTCAACAAGGAACCAAGGCTCTTGACATCGAGAAAGACAGCATAGTAGACATATCATTGGTACAACCTAAATCAAATCTAGTCGCAAATGTTAGTATTGACAGTGTTTATGTTGGCAATACAAATGCAGAAACCTTAAATTTAAACGTAAAACTCACAAACTATGGAGAACCAGTTGAAAGTATAAGTATATCATTGTACAACAATGATGAATTATTAGCAAAGAACTCTGCAAACATTGAAAATGAGGCCGAAGCCACATTTACTATTTCAAATAACACTGAATTAAATGGTAAATTAATTATTGAAGATGCTGGCTTGCAATACGACAACGTCCTTTACTTTAATATTGGTAAGAAACCCAAAATTAGAGTGCTGGCCATAAACAACAAATCGAGTGATAATTTCTTAAAACGCATATATACCAATGATGAATTTGATTTCAATTCATACAATATCAATGCACTTAATTTTAATTTAATAAATGACCAAAATTTGGTTGTATTAAATGAACTAGAATCTATTTCATCGGCTTTAGTATCAGCTCTAAATGCATTTAAAAAAGATGGAGGAAACATATTAACTATACCATCAAATAACATTTCACTAAATATTTATAATCAATTATTTAACGTAAATAATTTGTCTAATTTTGTCGATGGCATCTATTCTACAAAAAGAGTCACCTCTATTAATTATGACCATCCTTTGCTATTGAACTCTTTTTATACCAAAGTGACTAATTTTCAATACCCACGTGTCAACTCGTCGTTTAGATTTTCATCAAATACAGGTGGTGTGTTATCTTATGATGATGGCTCTATATTTTTGCAAGGTAAAAATGGTAGTTATGCTTTTGCTTCAGCCATAAATGTCGACAATTCAAACTTTCAAAACTCTCCTTTAATTGTTCCTGTTTTATACAATATTGGTTTACAAAGTCTTGAATTACCAAAATTGTTTTATACCATAGGCAGGCCTAACTCAATTGCTATAAAAGCCGTATTAGGACAAGATGACATTTTAAGTCTTCATGCAAACGATGGGTCTGTTATTCCTTCTCAAAAAACATATAGCAAATCTGTTGTATTGGAAACCCAAGAATATCCTGAAAATGACGGTATTTATACCATAAAGAACGATGATGAAAATTTGCAAAATATAAGTTTTAATTACGGCAGGGAGGAGAGCAATATCAATTATTTAAATATTAATTCCCTAAACAATATAAAAACAGAAACCAGCTTGTCTAAAACAATAAATGCGATAAAAAGTAATGCAAATGTTAATGCGCTATGGAAATGGTTTGTTATTTTTGCGCTAGTATTTCTGCTTTTAGAGATACTTATTTTAAAATATCTTAAATGAACGCACTCATAAAATCTGCAACTATCGTTGATTCTAAAAGTGATTTTCACAATGAGACAGTCGATATTTTAATTGAAAAAGGTCGTATCGCTGAGATTTGCAAAAGAATTTCTAATCCCAATAATTACAGAGAAATTAAACTAGACAACCTTCATGTTTCACAGGGCTGGTTTGATAGTAGTGTCTCATTTGGAGAACCAGGATTTGAAGAAAGAGAAACCATTGACAATGGTCTTAAAACAGCGTCAAAATCTGGATTCACAGCTGTAGCATTAAATGCAAATTCTTTTCCTGTAATTGACAACTACGCAGACATTTCATTTGTTAAATCTAAAGCATTCAACAATGCTACTCAGCTTATACCAATTGGAGCATTGACTAAGGAGAGTAAAGGAATAGAACTTGCTGAATTGTTCGACATGAGCAATGCAGGCGCAGTAGCATTTTATGACTACCAAAAGCCTATTTCTAATCCTAACTTAGCCAAAATTGCAATGCAATATGCAAGTAATTTTAATGGTTTAATCTGTTCGTTTCCACAGGAAAATAAGATTACTGGGTCAGGAGTTGTAAACGAGCATGTCAATAGTACTAAACTCGGTCTTAAGGGCAATCCAAATCTAGCCGAAGATTTACAGGTCGCAAGGGATTTATTTTTATTAGAATACACAGAAGGTAAACTTCATATACCCACAATATCTACTGCAAAATCAGTTGACTTAATAAGACAAGCCAAGGCAAAGAAACTTGATGTCAGCTGTAGTGTAGCCATACATAATCTTATTTACACCGATGATGTATTATCGGATTTTGATACTAATTTTAAGGTTTTACCTCCTTTAAGAACTCAGAATGATTGCAAAGCATTAATTGAAGGTTTAAAGGATGGCACTATTGATATGGTTACTGCAGATCACAATCCAATTGATATTGAAGACAAAAAAGTAGAGTTCGATTATGCCAAATATGGTACTATCGGTTTAGAATCTTCATTTGGAGCGCTTCAAACAATTTTCACAACCAAAAAAGCTATTGGTCTTCTTACGCAGGGAAAATCGAGATTTGGTGTTGATGAAAATACGATTAATGTAGGTAACGATGCAGAATTAACACTATTCAATCCTGATGTTAATTACCAGTTTTCTGTTTCTAACATACTATCAAAATCAAAAAACAGTGCTTTTATTGGCCAAGACCTAAAAGGGATGGCTTACGGCATTGTAGCAAATAAAAAAATCGTCTTACTTTAATGGATCAGAATTCTGCTAAGGAAGGCAAAGGCCTAAGTATTATTGCTTATATCACCATTATTGGTGTGCTGATTGCTTTTTTTATGAATCAAGAAAAGAAAAACTCATTTACTTTTTTTCATATTAGACAAAGTCTAGGGCTTTGGTTAATGTATTTCATTTTTGGATACGTAGTAAGCGGATTTGATAGTTGGATGCTCACCTACTCTTTTTGGATATTTTTTGCTGTTTTGTTTCTATATGGATTACTAGGTGCCATTTCTGGAAAGGCAAATAGCATCCCTTTTCTCGGTGATTTTTTTCAAAAGCTTTTTAAGTCATTAGGTAATTAATTATGAGTGATTTATTTTACGTAAAACGTCCTTCATCATTACAATCTAATGCTCCTTTGGTAATCATGTGTCATGGTTATGGAAGTGATGAAAATGATTTGTTTTCCTTTGCTCAAGAATTGCCAGAAGAACTTTTCATTATTTCCTTGAGAGCTCCTTATAGAATGCAACCTTTTGGGAACGCATGGTATGCCATAAATTTTGATGCAGTACAAGGCAAATGGAGCAATAATGAACAAGCCAAAGAATCGGTTAATTTAATTGCGGAATTTATCGATTATGCCTGCACTATTTATCCCGTTGACAAAAACAACGTTACATTATTAGGTTTTAGCCAAGGCACAATTTTAAGCTATGCTGTCACCTTAAATTATCCAACAAAAGTAAAAAACGTTATTGCGTTAAGTGGTTATATAAATAATGATATTATTCCAGACAAACTGGATACAGAAAATTTTAAACATTTAAATTTCTATTGCTCACATGGTACAGTAGACCAGGTAATCCCTGTAGATTGGGCTAGAAAAACCCCTGCTTTTTTAAAGGCTTTAAACATTAACCATATTTATTCAGAATATCCGGTTGGACATGGAGTTGCTCCGCAAAATTTTCATGATTTTAAAGACTGGCTAAAGAAATATATTTAATAATTCATTGGATACATAAAGTATTCAACGAGATTATATTTTAATTCATTGTTTTCATTAATTTCATAATTAACAAAAATCTCACCCCAATTTTCTGTATCGGTAAAATCTGCAATAATCCATTTGTGATTAAGTATTCTCACTTTATTGATTACCATTTTTGAATCTGTCATGGATACATATGGAACAATTGGGTGATCTTCACCTTTGTAATTGTTCATGCTATATAAACCATCAACTATTGCTGGAATGAGTTCTTCAGTATTATAGCCTTTATCTTCAAAAAATGTCAAAGCATCTTCATTTCCATTAATAATGAAATGATTTAACTCAAAATTCTGCTCTTCTAATTCATTAGATTTCTGCTCCAGTTCAGTAATATTGGCCTTAAAGGTTTGTATATCTTTTTCGTATTTATCAATAATATTTTTTGAATTAACATATTGAAATACAATAAGTAATACAGAAAATAAAAACAAGTACATAAAAATTCTATTCTTCATTATTAGATTTGTATTTGTAGATTATCGTATGCTAAAAAAACGTTTTTGGGAAGTTTTTGTTGTACATCATCATGAAATCCCATATGATGACTGATATGTGTTAAATATGCACGTTTAGGTTTAACCTCCGCAATAAATTCTAAGGCTTCCTCTAAATTAAAATGTGAGATATGTGGCTCTTCACGTAATGCGTTAACGACAAGAACTTCTAAATTCTTTAATTTTTTCATCTCCTTTTTTGATATAGTTTTCATATCGGTGAGATATGCAAAATCGCTAAATCTAAATCCGAAAACTTGTAATTTATAGTGCAAACCATCTATTGGCCAAACATACAAGTTACCTGCTCTAAAAGCACTATTGGATATCTCATGTTTTATAACACTTGGCACACCAGGATATTTCTTTTCAGAAGTGAATATATAGTCAAATCGCTTTTCTAGAGCTTTAAAAACTCTTTTATTAGCGTATAGTGAAATATCGCCTTGCCTAAAAAAGAATGGTCTAATATCATCTAATCCCATCGTATGGTCTGCATGCTCATGTGTAAATATTATGCCATCTATACGATTCACTTTAGCATTTAGCATTTGCTGTCTAAAATCAGGCCCGCAATCCACAACAAAAATGTAATCATCCCACTCTACCAATATAGAAACTCGTAATCGTTTATCTTTTGGATTTTTGCTTAAGCAAACAGGATGTTCACTTCCGATAATGGGTATTCCTTGCGACGTACCAGTACCTAAAAATGTTATTGTCAAGACTGTTAAGTTTATAACAAAAATAAGCTTATTTTTTTGTATACCACCGTAAAATAGTACCTTTACGGCATTAAGAAGAACCCAAATTCTATGGAAGACATAAGGTACAAAGGTGACTTTGAGATAGAAAATATACCTTCATTAAAGGACAAAGCCCTACGAATAAACCTTAACAAAGATATTTATGGAACATTCGCAGAGATTGGTGCAGGCCAAGAAACTGTGCGTCAGTTCTTTAGAGCAGGTGGAGCTTCTGGCACCATTGCAAAGACAATGTCAGCATATGATAAGGACTTTAGTGATGCTATTTATGGTATTGAAGACGATAAGCGTTATGTAACCGAAGCTAGGTTAAGAAAAATGCTTAATCATGAGGTAAATCTTATTGAACAACGTATAGGAAGAGAAAAGCAACCAAACAAAATATTCTTTTCATATGCTAATACAGTTGCAACAATTGATTTTGCAAAGAAATATAAAGGCCACGGATGGGTAGGGATTAAATACCAGGTAGCACCAGACCAAGATTACAATGATATTGTGTTGCATATTAGATTTAAAGAAAACGATGCAAGACTACAACAAGAGACCTTAGGTAAATTAGGAACTAACCTCATTTACGGTGCTTTCTATAAATACAATCAACCCCGTAAATTATTACGCTATTTATATGACCATTTAGACAAAGATCAATTAGAAATTGATACCATTAATTTTTCTGGTCCGGTTTTCGAAGATGTAGATAACAGATTAATGAGTCTTCAACTCGTTAAAAATGGAATGACCGATGCAGTAATGTTTGCACCAGATGGTAATAATGTTCTACCAGCAAGAGTACTTTACAAAAAAAATATACTTGCATTAAGAGGAAGCTTCAGGCCTGTAACCAAGGTGAATATGGATATGTTTGAAAAATCACATGAAATGTTCATTAAAGAAAACAAGGTTGATAAAGAAAAGACACAAGTAATTTTTGAAATCACCCTTTCAAACCTTAGGGCTGAAGGTGAAATAGACGAGCAAGATTTTATGGATAGAGCTCGGCTACTGTGTTCTCTAGGTCAGACTGTTTTGATATCCAACTTTCAAGAATATTATAGACTGGTTGAATATTTCTCTCAATATACTAGAAATAGAATGGGTCTAGCAATGGGTGTAAACAATCTCATTGATATTTTTGATGAAAAATACTACCGTCACCTAAGTGGTGGTATATTAGAAGCTTTTGGTAAGCTTTTCTACAAAGATCTACGCGTTTACCTATATCCTATGGAAAATGAAGATGGAAGCTTAACAAATAGTGAAAATCTTAAGGTTCACCCACGGATGAAAGAATTATACAAATTCTTTAAGTACAATGGAAAAGTGGTAGATATTCATGATTATGATCCATCCATATTAAGAGTTTTCTCTCGAGAAGTTTTAAAGAAAATCACTAGTGGTGATGATGGTTGGGAAGAGATGCTACCAGAAGGTGTTGCTAAACTTATCAAAGAGAAGTCGTTATTTGGTTGTGAAACTGAAGAAGTTTTAAGGTAATCCCATTTTTTTATTCTTACGATAAATTGCATATTAGTTGAGGACTAATGAATGCTGTAATGCAGTTTCGGCTATAATTACTTATTTTTAGTCCAAACATTCAATAATCACTGCTAACATGAATCAACTATTCAAAACTCTTCTTTCCATTGTAGTTATATTCTTAATTTTTTTCTCATGTAAAGAAAAACTGAAAGAAAAAAAATTTAATACAAAAGAGTTAACTGAAATTGGATCAAAAAATGAAGAATGGAGTTTGGTATGGTTAGATGAATTCGATTCGGATACTATAGATTCAAATAATTGGAATCTTCAAGTTCTAAAAGCCGGTCAATTCAATGATGAGTGGCAACGATACACAGATAGCAATGAAAATGCATTTATTGAAAATGGAAATTTGGTCATAAAGGCTTTACATGAAAGTGATACTCATGGTATAGACCAATATTCTTCAGCAAGGCTTAATACGGCAAACAAGCAATCTTGGAAATACGGTAAAATCGAAGCTCGTATAAAACTTCCAAAAGGCAAAGGAATATGGCCTGCATTCTGGATGTTGGGAGGGAATATAGATGAAAATGGAGGTGATACTCCATGGCCACAATGTGGTGAAATAGATATTCTAGAGCTATACGGTACTAAACACGATGCCGTTGTCGAGGCTAATTTACATTATGCTGATCAGTCAAATTCTCATGCAATGATGGGAGCAAAATCCTATAAATTAGATAAGGGAATTTTTGCAGATGATTTTCACATATTTGCTTTAGAATGGGATGATAAAAATATCAAATGGCTTGTAGACGGTTATCAATATGCAATCACCTCTATTTCTCAGGCAGAACGCTCAGAATTCCATAAAGATTTTTTTATCCTTCTCAATCTAGCTGTTGGTGGTACGTACGCAGGACGACCAGATACCTCTACTCCATTTCCACAGTTAATGTATGTAGATTGGGTAAAAGTTTATCAAAATAACCAAAGTAGCTAAGCTCAGTTTATTATAATTCACTGACCTCAATGACATATATTCTAAAAAACAAAACCATTGAACTTCATATTGATGACCCTTCGGAAAATTATAATTTTTCTCGTTTTGACTGGAGCGGTAAAATCAAAAAACTAATTTTTAAAGGTACTTGTGTAACAGGTGATGAAAAGACAGACGCAAAGGAAATTCCAAATTATGGGAGAGGATTTTACAATGAATTTGGAATAAATAAACCTGTAGGTTATCAAAACCTTGAACTGAATGATTGGTTTCATAAAATTGGAGTTGGACTTTTAAGAAAGGAGGAGTCAGATTATTTTTTCATGAAAAAATACAATATTAAACCAGCAAGATTTTCGTTGAATGCTAATTCTGAAACACTTCAAATTAAATGCCAATCTCAATCACATAATGGCTATGCGTATATACTCGAAAAAGAAATAAAACTATTAAAAAGTGGATTTGAAATTAATTATACTCTCAAAAACACTGGAGAAAAATCCATTATTACAGATGAATATGCACATAACTTCATATCAATAAATAAAGCCTTGATTAATGAAGATTATGAATTGATTTTTAATTTCAATATCAATCCTGACACCTTCAATGAAACTGTTAATCCTGAAAATGTAGTCAAAGTCTCCAACAATCAAATATCTTTTAATAGCACTCCCAAAAGTGATTTTTTCTTCAGTAATATGACTGGAGGAAAAAGAGTTAAAGCACAGTGGAAATTAGTAAATAAAAGAAATAAGATCTGCATATCGGAGAAAGGTGATTTTGAAACTAACTCAATTAATCTCTGGGGTTGTCGTCATGTAATAAGTCCAGAATTATTTATTGATATTAATCTTAAACCAGATAATACCAAGAAATGGTCAAGAACATATATACTATATAATTTAAGTTAAACTTCATAATTTTTGGTTTAATAATAGATTATTACCTTAGACGATATTTTGGCGTAAGCCATTTTAAATTACTAACTAACTCTTACCAACTAAAATGAATAATCAATCTTTATATACCATACGTATTGCTCTTATTGTAGCATTAGGAGGTTTCTTAATGGGTTTTGATGCATCTGTAATTTCTGGTGTTAACAAATTCATTCAAATAGATTTCAATTTAACAGATATTGAACTAGGTTTCTCCGTAAGTTCATTAACCATTATAGCTGCCTTAGCAATGATGATTTCAGGACCTTTAAGCGATCGTTTTGGTAGAAGGATTATGCTAAAGGTTTGTGCAATAGTATTTACAATTTCTGCCGTTGGTTCAGCCCTGGCGTCAGATTTTTCACTTTTCTTGATTTTTAGAATGCTTGGTGGTTTTGGCGTTGGAGCATCATTAATTTTAGCGCCAATGTATATTGCTGAGATTGCACCACCAGCACAAAGAGGTAGACTTGTATCTTTCAATCAATTAAATATTGTACTTGGTATAACCATTGCGTTTTTTAGCAATTACTATATTTTATCACTTGGTGATTCTGATGCAAGTTGGGTACAATCTCTAGGGATAGCAGAAAATAATTGGCGTTGGATGTTAGGTGTAGAAGCCCTTCCTGCAGTTCTTTACTTTTTTGGGCTATTAACTGTTCCTAGAAGCCCTAGATGGTTGGTTATGAAGAATCATTTAGTTGAGGCAAAAGGCGTACTACAAAAGTTTTATACAGATGAACAAGCGGAAAAGGATATGGTAGCTATACAAGATTCATTAGAAACTGATAAGAATAAAAAGAAAGTATCAGTAATGGAAATCTTTAAACCTGCCATGAGACTAGTTATCACCATAGGTTTAGTTGTAGGTATTCTCCAGCAAATAACAGGTATAAATTCTGTCTTTTTCTATGCACCGATGATATTTGAACAATCTGGTATTGGCACTGATGCGTCATTCATACAAGCCATACTAGTTGGAGTAACCAATTTGGTCTTTACAATTTTAGCAATGCTATTAATTGATAAACTTGGGCGTAAACCATTGCTTACATTTGGTGTTGCCGGAATTGGTGTTTTTATGGTGTTATTAGCCTATGGGTTTAATTCAGCAACATATTCATTAGATAGTGAAAAAATAAATCAATTATCAAATACAGAATTAAGAGAAGAATTATCTGTACTTGCTGGGAAATCCTTTAAAAATGATGTCGCCTATAAAAATGAACTAAAATTAATTTTAGGACCAGAAAGAGCAAAACAAAATGAGTCTGAATTAATTACTGCCGCAATTAGTATGAACCCATCTCTTATCCTTATAGGTATCCTAGGCTTTGTAGCATGCTTTGCAATTTCACTTGGGCCTGTTATGTGGGTGCTTTTTTCAGAGTTATTCCCATTGAGAATCAGAGGTGTGGCAATTTCATTCGTTGGATTCGTAAATTCTGCTGTTTCAGCAGGAGTCCAATTTATTTTCCCATGGGAATTGTCTACCATAGGCAGTTCAATGACCTTTTTGATTTATGGTCTTTTTGCCTTTGCTAGTCTAATATTTATTATTAGAGTAATTCCAGAAACAAAAGGTAAATCCTTAGAAGAACTAGAAGCTCAATTGGTAAAATAGCTTGTTAAAATTTAATATTACATCAATGTTCTAGTCGACTAGAATTTGAGCTGTATGTTCTTTGGTTTTAACTTTAGTGATTACATCTTCTATGATACCGTTTTCATCTATGACAAAAGTAGTTCTATGGATGCCATCATATTCCTTACCCATGAACTTTTTTGGTCCCCAAACACCGAAAGCATTTATGACTACCTTTTCCTCGTCTGCTAGTAGAGGATATTGAAATCCATATTTAGTTTTAAAGTTAGATTGACGCTTAGCACTATCAGCACTCACACCTAATATTTCATAGCCTTGCGCCTTAAACCTATCGTAATTATCGTTAAGATTACAGGCCTCGGCAGTACATCCTGGTGTACTAGCCTTTGGATAAAAGAAAACTACAAGTTTTTTACCTTGGTAATCTGCTAGTGATATTGTATTACCTTGTTCGTCTTTTGCCTTGAAACTAGGTGCCTTATCACCTATTTTTAAGTTCGTCATAATGCTTAATTTTATTTTTGTAAAAATACGATGCATAACAAAATATTGAAAACCTAGGTTTGTTATTAATAAGTTAAATTATACTATAGATTCGAATAAATCTTTCCATTTTAACATTATATTCTCTTTTGAATACCTTTGAATATTATTATATGCCATATCCCCAAATTCAGACCTTAGTTTATCATCCTCAATTAATCTTATAATCGACGTAGCGAGAACATTAGTGTCATTTGGAGGGACCAATAGGCCATCAATACCATCACTTATTATTTCACTAGGTCCATATTTACAATCGAATGAAATTACAGGAATTCCAAAAGACATGGCCTCTAGAAGTATTAGTGGAAAACCCTCTAGTCGTGAACTACAAACATATATTGATGAATTTAAATAAATACTTTCGATATTCTTAGTGGGCATTTGAACTTCAACAGAGTTATTTATTCCAAGCTTATCAATTTGTTTTTTAAGCTCATTATCAGTCGCTTTAACACCAACTATCTTAAGTCGCCAATCTGGATATTTTAAAGTAACTATACTCCAACTTTTCAACAACATATCAAAACCTTTAATCGGATCTGATCTTCCAATAGCTAAAACAATTTTTTTGTCTAATCTAGCCTTTCTTCTGTCATCATTAATCGTCAATGGATTTTCGATTACAATTAAATTATTTAGATTTTTCCAATCTGCCCTATGTGCATCTGAAAGTATCACAAATTTGTCATACTTATGGCCTGCTAAATTGAGTAAGAATATTTTTAAAGTATTACCAAAGCTTATTTTAAGATTACCACTAAGTCTTTTTAAATTTCTTTCTTTTGTATCATGACGTTGATATATATATTTAAATCTTGAATTTGTAAAATAAGGTAAATAAAGACTAAAGAAATTACTCTCCACAGGCATTACTATAGTTGGATTTATCTTATTAAGTATTTTATTTAAAAGTTTAAGTTTTTGAAAAGTGTGTTTAACCCCATTTCTTTTTCTGTTAATAAAATGTAGATTAACCTTGCAATTTAAATCATAAAAAAAAGTAATTTCTTTAGGACTTTGTTGTAATAATATAAAATCTATATCATAACCATAATTACTAATAAAATAATTTGCTTGTAGAGTTACCATTCTAATAATACCTGAAGTACCATTTAAAGTGTTTATGATATAAGCTAATTTCATAATAACTATAGGTTTCAAAGATATATCCATCATTTATTACGAAATTATTTATTAGATTAAAGGCTTTATAAATCCGTCCTAAAAATTAAAATATAGTTTTAAAGCATGAATAAACAAGAAAAGGTACAATTTGTTATAAATACGTTAAATGAATTATACCCAGAAATTCCTATTCCTTTAGACCACAAAGACCCATATACGCTTTTAATTGCAGTACTAATGTCAGCACAAAGCACAGATGTACGTGTTAACCAAATCACGCCCTTGTTGTTTGAACGTGCAGACAACCCCTATGATATGATTAAATTAAGTATTGAGGAAATACGCGAAATTATAAAACCTATTGGTCTATCTCCAATGAAAAGTAAAGGAATATATGGCTTATCTCATATTCTAATTGATAAGCACAATGGTAAAGTACCTAAAACCTATGAAGAGCTTGAAGCATTGCCAGCTGTAGGCCACAAAACGGCGGCTGTTGTACTTTCACAAGCCTTTGGCATACCTGCTTTTCCTGTTGATACTCATATTCATAGATTGATGTATCGTTGGAATTTAACCAATGGTAAAAATGTTGTACAGACGGAGAAAGATGCAAAACGTTTATTCCCAAAGGAACTATGGAACGACCTTCACCTTCAAATAATATGGTATGGTCGTGAATATTCTCCGGCTAGAGGTTGGGATTTAGAAAAAGACATTATTACGAAAACAATTGGCCGACAGTCCGTAATTAAAGATTATTATAAAAATAAAAAGTAGTAGCAGTGGTATAGTTATTGATGCTTTTTCATCAAACTAACTTTCCATGAAAAAATTTGTTCTATTCATATTTTTAACTGCTATTATCACATCTTGCATTCCTACTAAAATTGCACCACGGTTTAAAAATGAAGATTATAAGGTAATGCAAGCGAAAAAATTTGAGCGGAAACTACCCAGAGAGACTTCCTTTATCTTCAAGGATCCTAAAGATGCAGATGAATTTTATCAATTCATAAATATCAAGTTAAATCTACAGCACAAAGACGTGGGATACAATTCCCCTTTTCAACTGGATGGAGCGACTTACTATCTATCTTACAAAGAAGTGGGCAAGGAAGACAGAACTTTAAATATAGGATTGGCAGCTGTAGATCTTGTTCTCAGCGAAAAAGCTGGGTTTAGAGTTTTTGACGAGAATTATGATAGTAGAAAAGGCCACTGGTACATCCTTATAACGGTATATGATGAAAAGGTTAGCAATTGCTTATTAAATAAGCACTCTAAAAGACAAGATATTCTTCAATATTTAAAATCATTGAAAAAAGAATATTTAGATACGCACAACTACGAAGAGTTATTATTCACAAAAAAATCCTGATTGTAAAATCAGGATTTCTTTCCAACTTAATTTAGAAGTGCTTCAAACTTCAATTTATTATAATTTATAACACTTAAAGCCTTAGAATAATTCAAAAGGAAACTTACAGTTTCATCTTTTGGTTTTAGGTTAATGTTTTTTGGGGTTTTAGTAGAGTAAATTTTTGCCATATTAATAATTTAGGATTTATTATATGGCTATAACGCAATCTATTCTACTTTATTATATCAATTTGTTAAAACAATATTCTTTTGTTCTATCACCTTACGCATATTGATTAATGCATACCTCATACGTCCTAATGCTGTATTAATACTAACACCAGTTCTTTCTGAAATTTCCTTAAAACTCATGTCCTGGTACATGCGCATCATTAATACTTGTTTCTGGTCATCTGGTAATTCTTCAATAATACGTCTTACATCTTTTTCTACTTGCTCCTTAATAATAGATTTTTCAGCGTTCAGACTAGAATCACTTAAAACCGAAAAAATACTGAATTCGCCTGCGTTGTCAAACTTGGGCATTCTTCTATTCTTTCTAAAATGATCAATAACCAAATTATGGGCAATACGCATTACCCAAGGTAAAAATTTACCTTCTTCATTATACTTTCCTAATTTTAAAGTTCTAATTACTTTAATAAAAGTATCTTGAAATATATCTTCAGTAATATCTCTATCGTAAACTTTAGAATATATAAAGCTATATATTCTTTGCTTATGCCTTTCTATCAAAATTGATAATGCATTCTCATTGCCTTGTATGTAATTTGATACCAACTCAGCGTCTTGGATAAGTTCTTTATTCATAACATCTACTTTAATACCTAATAACTAGGCTATTAGGCCTGGGGTTTCTAGCTTTTTAATTAAAGTAATATTATGCTATACGCTGTTTTTTTAATTGAATACGTCTCAAATATAACAACAATCATTCCGAAAAAACAAAATTTACTACTAAATTTTAACATTTAATCTAACATTATTGCGTTTTATCAGCTAAATAAGTTATAGTATCTTTGCAAAATTATACACTTCGATTACCTATGAATACTGCTATCACAGATGTAAACCCTAAAGAAAATATCATAATAAAGGGTGCGCAGCTCCATAATCTTAAAAATATTGATGTTGTAATTCCTAGGAATGAACTAGTAGTTATCACAGGATTATCGGGTTCTGGTAAATCAAGCCTGGCCTTTGACACCTTGTATGCAGAGGGCCAAAGACGATATGTAGAGAGTCTTTCAAGTTATGCTCGTCAATTTTTGGGTCGGTTAAACAAACCCAAGGTTGATTACATAAAAGGTATTGCGCCGGCAATTGCTATTGAACAAAAGGTGAATTCTACAAACCCACGTTCTACTGTGGGTACTACAACTGAAATTTATGACTATTTAAAATTACTTTTTGCTAGAATTGGAAAAACATATTCACCAATTTCAGGTAAACAGGTTAAGAAACATACGGTAACAGACGTTATTGACTTTATTTCATCCTTTGATGAAGGAACAAAACTGTTGCTCCTATCACCTATAATTTTAGAGGAAGGCAGATCAATTGAAAACAAGTTAGATACACTTCAAAAACAAGGTTATTCTAGGGTTAAAATTAATAATCAGGTAATAAGAATTGACGAGGTACTAAAAAATGGAATTAAATCCAGCGAAAATCTTTTCTTGGTAGTAGATAGAATAGTATTTAAGCATGATGAAGATTTTTTAAACAGGTTGGCAGATGCTATTGAAACCGCATTTTTTGAAGGTGTTGGTTCATGTATAATAGAAACCGTTAATGAAGGCAAGCAAACTACCTTTAATAATAAATTTGAACTAGACGGTATTACATTTCTAGAACCAAATGCACATCTCTTCAGTTTTAACAATCCTTATGGTGCTTGTCACAAATGTGAAGGTTATGGTGATGTCATTGGTATTGACGTTGATTTGGTAATACCTAATACTGCTTTGTCTGTATATGAAAACGCAATATTCCCATGGCGTGGTGAAAGTATGAGCTGGTACAGAGATCAACTAGTCATTAATTCACATAAGTTTGATTTCCCAATTCACAAACCGTTTTTTGAATTAACCGAGAGCCAAAAGTCCTTAGTCTGGTCTGGTAATGAATATTTTGAAGGCTTGGATAGCTTTTTTACCGAATTAGAATCCAAAGCTTACAAGATTCAAAATCGTGTGATGTTATCTCGTTATCGTGGCAAAACCAAATGCAATGTATGTAAAGGCAAAAGATTACGTGAAGAGGCTAACAATGTTAAAATCAATAATTCTACCATCACAGATTTGGTTGATTTACCAATCAAAGAGCTGATTTCATTCTTTAACGAATTAAAATTAGATAAGTACCAATCTAAAATTGCAAAGCGTCTTTTAGTTGAAATTAATACTAGGTTAGAATTTTTATCTAATGTAGGTTTAAGCTATTTAACGTTGAATAGAAAATCAAACTCACTATCTGGTGGAGAGAGTCAACGTATAAATCTTGCAACCTCATTGGGTAGCAGTTTAGTTGGTTCAATGTATATATTAGATGAGCCAAGCATTGGGCTTCATCCTAAAGATACGGAACGGCTAATTAATGTTCTAAAATCTCTTCGTGATTTAGGAAATACAGTCGTTGTGGTAGAACACGACGAGGATATAATGAAAGCAGCTGATACCATTATTGATATTGGACCTGAGGCTGGTACATTTGGTGGTGAGGTAGTCGCTACAGGTGGTTTTAAGCATATATTAGAATCTGATACACTTACTGCCAAATACTTAAATGGAGAATTGCAAATTGAAGTTCCCAAAAAACGAAGAAAAACTAAATATTACATTGATGTTTTAGGTGCCAGAGAAAATAACCTGAAAAATATAGATGTAACTTTTCCATTAGGCATGTTAACCGTAATTACTGGTGTTTCTGGAAGTGGTAAGAGTACTTTGGTTAAGAAAATCTTATACCCTGCAATACAGAAAAAGTTAACTGGTTTTAGTGATAAAGCTGGTCAATTCACCAAAATAAATGGTAACCATAGCAATGTACAACATGTTGAATTTGTAGACCAAAATCCGATTGGTCGTTCTTCAAGGTCTAATCCCGTAACATATGTAAAGGCATATGATGATATTAGAGCTTTATTTGCATCTCAAAAATTAAGTAAAATTCGAAATTACCAAGCCAAACATTTTAGTTTTAATGTAGATGGTGGTCGATGTGAGACATGTAAAGGTGAGGGTGAAGTTACTATAGAAATGCAATTTATGGCAGATGTGCATTTAACCTGTGATACGTGTGGTGGAAAACGATTCAAAAAAGAAGTGCTCGAAGTAACCTTTGAAGGTAAAACAATAGATAATATTTTAAATATGACTATTGATAATGCAATTAACTTTTTTGAAACTACTAGTCAAACTAAAATTAAAAACAAACTACAGCCGTTGCAAGACGTAGGATTAGGTTATGTTACTCTTGGCCAGTCCTCTTCTACTCTATCTGGTGGAGAAGCACAACGTATAAAGCTTGCAACATTTTTGGGCAAAGGAAGCAAAAGTGATAATGCGCTCTTTATTTTTGATGAACCTACCACAGGCCTACATTTTCATGATATTCAGAAATTACTTAAATCATTTCAAGCACTAATTGAAAAAGGACATTCAATTGTAGTAATTGAACACAATATTGATTTGATAAAATGTGCTGATTATATCATAGATCTCGGGCCAGAAGGCGGCAAAGATGGTGGTAACTTAATAGTAAGTGGAACACCTGAAGAAATTATAAAAAATTCGAAATCCATAACAGGAAAATACTTATCTGATAAGCTCCATTAATAAAACACAAAGGAGAATGCTAACAACAGCAAAAATGAAGTTGGGATAATAAATATTGTAAAAATAAATGTGATTATTCCACTTTTAAACCAAGTTAGCAACCAGTGCTGGCGATAAAATTTTATTAGTGCTATTAAAAAATAAAAATAGGTTGAAATTGCAATTAGCCAATCAATCCTATCCGGAATATTATAAACAAATCTGTTGACTGCAAATAAAATTGCAAATACTGTAAACAGAAATGAGAAAAAGTAAAAACTAAAAACTAAGTGGTGCGCGTATGTCCCTTTATTGTAATAGAAAATTTTCAATATAAAGGCAAACAGCGGCATTAAAAAGAACATCGCGATTGGTATACTATCAAAAAAGGCCTGTACCATTCCTCCCGCTCCTCTACCTTCCATAAGATTTAGAATATTAGCAAAAAATCGTCTTTCTAAGAAACTAGCATCATCTGTCATTCCCATTTCCTTATAAATTAACTCTTTATCAGAACCAGCATCAATCATAGAATCAATTTTCTTCTTATTAAAATCAAATGAAGATTTTATATTATTTGGTTCATTATTAGCACTCTTAATTATAGAATCTGATATTTTAAAATCATCTTCCTTTAGACCTAACTTATCTTGATTTTCCTTTAATGGCTTCAATACTTTCTCTAACTGTATTGAATCGAGAACAGCTTCTACACTATCAGTATTAACCGTTTTGGTTTCGATATCACCTTTTACTACCTTTTCATTAAAAGTATTTGCTTGTGACACCAACTCTCTTGTACTAAATGAAATAACAAAAAAGAAAATCACCGAAATAAATAAATACATCTGGGCAGGATGTAAATAGAGAAGTCTTTTTCCCTTAATAAACTCTTTTGCCAAGTGACCTGGTTTAAACATCAATGGCAAAAAACTCTTTAAAAAACGAGCATCAAAAGAAAAGTAGTTACTAATAGTGTTGTAGAACAAAATACCAATTGTAAGATCATCATTGGTCTTTTGCCCACAATGAGGACAGAATCTAAACCCTTCTTGATAAGGTTTTTCGCAATTTTGACAATTGACTTGTTTGTTACTCATGGTTGGTTAATGTCTGTTTAAAATTAGTAAAATTTCTAATACACTTCACTCAGAATATAGAAGATTGAAAATAAATATTGTAACAACACAGTAATCAATAAATCATTTAATCACCTGAATATATGGTATTTACAATAATGGCACGCTAATTGAATCCAGCTTAACAAATAGCGTAAGGCGAAAAGCTAGATATGAGTAGGCAAAATCTAAATTTTACAACTATGAAAAAATTAGTTTTACTTTTTACAGGTTTGTTAATGGGATTAACAAATGTATCCGCAACAGAAAAATTTTCTGAAAATAAAAGTATCAATTTAGATATTACATCACGCTATCGTTATGCACAACCTATTTTGTTTGTAGAGCGTGGTGTAGAATTCTTAATCTTTGCTGATGGAAGCTTTGACTTTAATACAGAGATTTTCTATGATTCACCTCGAGATATCTATTACAAAGACAGACGAAATAGAAGATGGAGAATTTACGGAGCTCCAGGGCATGGTTATGGAAGATCTAACCGAGGAACACTTGTGAGACATGATAGATTCGGAAGAGTCAGGCGTATTGGAAATGTATTTATTAATTACGACAGATTTGGAAGAATTATCAGGGCAGGTTCAGTATATATGGATTACAGACGTGGTTTACTGCATCAAATTGGAGGATTGAGAGTTTTATACAGCACATGGTATTATGACCGGTACGCGTGGACAAATAAACTTTAGAAATCCAGGTAATGGTATATATGGTTTTAATGATTTTGAATCAGATCGATATTATGATAGAAGAAGACAAAGAAACAATAGATGGGTTAATGATGACTGGGATGATGACAGATACTTCTATTTTAAAAAAGATGGAAAAGTCAAAAAACAGAAAAAGCTGAAAAGCAAAATTTCAGATTGATTTATAGTCCATTAAGATTTTCTTGGTGGTTTCAAAACCCTGAATATTACCCCAAATAATTCAGGGTTTTTCTTTTAATATATTTCGCTAACAATCAGGATTTTAAGTTTTTTGGCACGCTGTTTGTCTCATAGATAATGAGTGTAATTTTAAAACCCTTTTATTATGAAACGATTACTATATTTATTTGCAGTTTTGGTGACAGCTAGCACCACAGTATTTGCAACCAACACAAGTTCAAAGGAAGCTGATGCTTCAATTAATAATTATGTGAGAGGTTATGGTAATTCTTTCATATTTATGGAAGCAGGTATTGAATTCTCTGTATACCCAGATGGTCAGTTCGATTTCTACATGCCTCAATATGGACCAAATGTTAGCGTTGGCATCAATAGACCAGGCTTTACTTTAAGCTTTAATACGGGTTTTGATTATAATGCATACGTACAGTACGATGGTTATGGGGCAATTATTCAAATAGAAAATACACCGATCTTCTATGATTATTATGGTAGGGTAAACCAAATAGGTAACATCTTTATCAATTATAATGGGTTTGGAAGAGTTAATAGAATTGGTGGATTAAACATTTATTACAGAAATAATTTCTGGAGATATGATGGGTTTATAAATGTCTATAACAGAGGTTATGTTTGGAGACCATGGCATAGATACTATGCAATTCCACCAGTAAGCTTTTGTGTAATAAACACATATCCATACAGACAGTTTTACAGGCCTGTACGACATATTTGGTATAGACCATACAGAAACAATGTAAGATATTATAATGTTCAAAATGGAAGACGTGGTAACCCACAATATGGAAGACGTAATGCATCTACCAGAAACTCAAATAGATATGCTCAAACTCCTCGAAATAGAACGGAACGAAATGTTCAGAGATCAGTAGAACGTAGAAATGCAGAAATTACAAGGTCTAGATCAACGCGTATTGTAAGCAATTCTGGTACTATGCGCACTGGAACAACTAATACATCAGGATCATTAACATCCCGCTCTTCATCTAGAAACTCTGAACGAAGTCTGAGTACTAGATCCAATAGCAGAAATATTGAGCGCGGTGTAAACACTAGATCTAATAGTAGGAATGTTGAACGTGGTGTTAACACGAGAACAAATTCTAGAGAAAATACTTTAAGTAGATCACAAAGTTTTAGTAATAGTAACGCTACTAGTTCCCGATCTAACTCAAGAGTAACATCTCAAAATAGAACAAGTAGATTAAATAACAATACACGTTCAAGAAATTTAAAAGAAAATGTAACCAGAATTAGATCTTCTGTGTCCAATGAACGAACAGGAACAAAAAGTACTTCTGTTAGAAAACCAAAATTGGCTAGTTCTCGTACTTATAGTAGAACAACATCGAAAAACAGTAGACAAAGAAG
>Ga0213858_10000269_pt1 | contig 25390 bp, 19 predicted proteins | sample PICome_FD_160122 | JGI IMG/M metagenome (GOLD analysis project Ga0213858, IMG submission 160122) | Coastal seawater microbial communities near Pivers Island, North Carolina, United States - PICO245 | ecosystem: Environmental > Aquatic > Marine > Coastal | place: USA: North Carolina | collected... | reverse complement strand
GTACGTTTGTTGACGTACCAGAATCTCTGATTGTTCTTGATCCATACAATAATGAACCTTCTTTTAGAGTTGGTTGGGATATTGTAGAAGAGATTGTAACCGCAGACAAAGATGAATCTCTTAATGATAATGCTAAAGGATTTACCAACTATGCTGCTCCTGGCGCAGATAGACTGAAGATTAGCGTAAAACTTGCTAAGAAACAACTCACCGATACCGAAGATACCAACTTTGTTGAGTTGGTCAGAGTTGATGAAGGAGTAATCAAAAAACTTCAGAATAAAGCACAATATAATCTTATCAGAGATTACTTTGCTAAGAGAACGTTTGATGAGTCTGGTGACTATGCTGTAGAAAACTTTATTGTTGATACTGCAGACCAACTCAATGATGAGACTGGAAACGGTGGTTTGTTTAGATTTGATGAAGTAACTGATCAGGGTAATATCCCATCTAAAGATCAGATTGCTGTTAAGGTATCTGCTGGTACAGCATATGTCAGAGGATATGATGTTGATTTAGTTGGTTCTACTGTTCTTGATGTTCCAAAACCAAGAACAACCAAAACAATCAAGAGTTCAGTTGTACCATTCAGCATGGGTGGAAAACTGAAAGTCAATAACGTAACTGGAACTCCGTTCATCAATATTGGCGATCTTTCTTCTGGAAGTAATAATACCAGTTCTAATACTATTGAACTGTATGCTGCTAGAAGGAATCACTCTGGAACTAATAATATAGCTGATGCTGCTACAGCAGGTTTAGGATCTAAAATTGGTGATGCAAGAGTATATTGGTTCGGACTTTCGGATGATACTTATAAAAATGTAGCAACAGAATTTGATCTTTATCTGTTTGATATTCAAACATATACTGAAGTAACACTTGCTAATACCTATAGTTTAACTGATGTTCCTGTCGGTTCATACTTCAGAGGTCTTTCTAGTGGTGCTACTGGATATCTGGCAACTTCCTCATCTAATACCTACAGTCTGAGACAGACTTCTGGTAAGTTTATGACTGGTGAGCAAGTCATTATCAATGAGGATATCGAATTCCAGTCTGGTATTACTGCACTGGATGTCTTCACTACAGATGATATCAAAGCAGTTTTCCAAGAGGTTGCTACTAAAAATGGTATCGCAGGAACTCCAAACTTTATCGCAGATACAGTTCTCTATCCTGTAGAACTTCCTAATTTTGCGAAGACTGATATGATTACAATTCCTTCTGCAGGAACAGGTACCAAATCTGGTTGTACTGTTGCTGGAAGATTCTTTGCTGGTCAAACAGGAATTGTAGCAAGAGGAAACCAAAGAGGCAGAACCATCAAGTATCAGAATGGGAATGCTGATCCAGTATATGCAAATATCGATTCGATCAATGCGGACGGTACTGAGATTACTATTACCGTTAATGCTCAAGCAGTTGGTGGTGTTTATCGTAATGTAAATGCTGCTGGCAAGTATACATTCTCCATCATGGCACCAAAGATTACTAACTTTGGTTCCACAGGTCTTTACGCTCCAATGCCTATTGCTAATACGGCATCAGTTGATCTTGGTAGAGCAGATCTAACAATTACTAGACAAATTCCTGTCGCTAGTTTCTCTGGTAGTCAAATTTCATTGACACTTACTGATGCTGTTGAAGCAACAGAAGGTCTTACTAATGTATTTTATGAGTCATATGATGCTGAAAGATATGCGGTTTATTATTCTGATGGTAGCGTTGAACCTCTTACTGATTCCAATTTCATCCTTGGTGCCAATGGAGAATCCATAACTCTGAATGGTCTTACCAAAACCACTGATACTAATACTCTTGTACAAGTAACTCTTAGTAAAAGAGTTATTTCTCATAAAACTAAAAACTTCCTTAGAAGTGAGCAAGTTACCATCGATAAGACTCAGAAGAAGTCTGCTCTGAATGGTCTTACTGCTAATAAGTTCTATGGACTAAGAATTGAAGATAATGATATTTCCCTGAACGTTCCTGATGTTGTCAATGTTCGTGCTATTCTCGAATCAACAGACTCTAATGCTCCTGTCCTGGATAAACTGACATTCGCAACTGGTTTAGCACTTGATCAGAATGCCATTGTTGGTGAAAAAATTACGGGTAGAGATAGTAGAGCAGTAGCACAAGTTGTTGGTAGAACTGCAACTACAATCACTTATGTAAGAAGAAATAGCAACAACTTTGTTGCTGGTGAAACTGTTACTTTTGGTGATTCTGCTATTGAAGCTATCGTTCAGAAGACTACTAAAGGTAGTTTTGTAGACTTAACTGCTAATTACAGACTGGTTGATGGTAATGGTCACGAATATTGTGATTTCTCTAAAATTCAAAGAAGACCTGGAAGTCCAACACCAAGCAAGCAACTGCTTGTAATCTTTGATAGATATGATGCTGCTTCTGGTGATGAAGGAGACTTCTTTACTGTAAATTCTTATTCTGCAGACAGATACCAAAGTGATCTTCCAACACTTCCAAATGGACTTAGTGTTTCTGATTTGGTGGACTTTAGACCAAGAGTAAAACCATTTACTTCTACTACAGCATCACCATTTGACTTCTCCAGTAGGCAGTATGATGCAACTTACACATATGTAATCTCACCAGATGAGACTTCTCATGTTGGGTATAGTTACTATTTGCCAAGAATTGATACTATCAGTATTAATCGCTTTGGTGAAGTAGAAGTTATTCAGGGCGAACCTGATGATGTTCCACAGTCACCTGTTCTTGCTGATGATGCGATGGAAATCGCACAGATTCAGTATCCAGCATTCTGCTATAACGCTATCAAGGATCCAAGAATTCTGTTCAGAGATAACAGAAGATTCACGATGCGTGACATTGGAAAACTGGAAGACAGAATTGAAAATCTGGAAGAACTTACCAGTCTGACGATGCTTGAGTTGAATGCCAAGACATTATCGGTAACAGATGCTAATGGATTGGATAGATTTAAGAGTGGATTTATTGTATCAGACTTTAGAGACAAGTCTCTGATGAATCCAGATCTCTCTACAGTTGAGATTTCAAAAGAGGGTGCTACTGCTATTGCTCCTATTGATTTTTGGTCTATCAATGCAGATCTTGGACTTGATCCAAATATTGATAGAACAAAGGCAGATCTCAGTCAAAATCTTCGTCTTCTGGATACCAATATTCAAAAGACTGGTGATATGCTCACCCTTAAGTACGATGAAGTTGAATTCTTAAATCAACCACATGCGACTAATGTTGAGAATGTAAACCCATTCAACGTTATCGTCTTTGTTGGTGGAGTTCAATTAGATCCTCCATCAGATAACTGGGTAAGAACTATCTACATTGATGACCATAGAACTGAGCAGACTGGTGCTAAATGGAAGCAAGAAGCAAACACAACCAGAGATGTAGATAGGAAGACTGAATATGTCACCTATAAGAAAGGTGGTGGTAGAGGTGAGAGAAAAACTAGAGCTTTCACTACTACAACAATCACAACTACAACGAAGTTTACACCAAAACTCAAAGGACCTGCTAGAGAGTTTAACTATGTTGAAGATGTAAAAGTATCTGGTGAGGCAGATCCTTGGATGCGTTCTAGAAACGTATACTTTAATGCTGATGGTTTAAGACCATTTACCAAGCACTACAAGTATCTTGATAGTCAGCAAGTTGATGTAGTTCCTAAGGTTTGTGAAATTCAGATGAGATCTGGAACTTTCCAAGTCTTTGAAGATGCAGACATCTATGATGCCAATAACAATAAGATTGGTATGATTAGAATCCAAGCACCTAATCATAAGTTTGGTGATACATCAAGACCAGACATTGGTGCTGGACTTGGTTCTCCAGCAACTTTAGTTGAAACGTATAGCGTTGACCCATATGATAGAGACAGACCTGCACCTGGTGCTGGATATTCTCCAACATCTAGACTAATCAACTTTGGTGTAAGATCTCTCGCAAACGTAGAAAAATATTATGGATATGTTGAGAAAGGAGCAAAAGTTGTTGGTCGCTCTTCAAGTGCTGAAGCAACAATTACCAGAGCAGAATTGATTTCTGATAACTGGGGAGATATTGTTGGAAACTTCTTCTTTAGAGATCCTAATAGCAAGCCAAGACCTGCTACTAGAGTCAAGGCAGGAACTAAGACTGTAAAAGTCACAGCAACTCCACCAAACACAGTTGTACTTCCAGGATCTACTAGATTTGCTAGTGAAGCAATCGGTGAATATTCTGGTTCTGGAACTATTCTCACACAAGAGACATCTAGAGTTTCTGTAAGAAATCCACCCAAACCTGCAGCAAAACCAACAGAAGTTCAAGTTGAAGTAAAAGCACCTCATAGAGATCCACTGGCACAGTCATTTACTGTTCCTGGAAAAGGTATTTTCTTTACATCATTTGATCTGTATTTTGCTGCTAAACCAACAGGTACAACTAAGGTCAAGATTGAACTTAGAACAATGGAACTCGGTATTCCAACTGATAGGTTGGTTGCTGACTGGTGTAGAGTTAATCTCAGACCAGAGGATATTCAAATCAATGAAGCAGATCCATTCAACCCAATCCCAACAAGAGTAAGATTCCCATCACCAGTATTCCTGGAAGGTGGTGATAAAGAATATGCGATTGTTGTTCTGTCCCCAGACTCTGATGAGTATGAAATGTGGACTGCAACAATGGGTAAGAAGACTGTTAGAACAACATCTTTACCTGATGTTCAAAACGTTGTTGTCACCAAGCAATATATTGGTGGTTCTCTGTTTAAGTCTCAGAATGGTACAATTTGGACACCATCACAGTTCCAAGATCTCACCTTCAAGATTTACAAAGCACAATTTGTTAAGTCTGGTACTTTAACTTGGTATAACTCTGACATTGGTTCTAGTAGAGGAAGTGATAACTCACACACTCTCAATACCAACCCAATTGAATCTTTACCAAGAAAACTGAAACTTCCAATCAATAATGGTGGAAATGCCACAACTGCAGCAACAACTATTGGTACAAAAATTGGTGAAGGAAGTAATGATGGAGGTATTACTGGTTTTATAGAAAATCTTGGTGCTCCCGCAGCTACTATCACTCTTGATGTTGCTGGAAGTGGATATGCAAACGGAACGCACACAACATGTAATCTGACATCTCTTACTGGAAAGGGTACTGGTGGTCAGGTAACTCTTACAGTTGCTGGTGGTGTGGTTACTGGAGCAACCCTTACCAATAATGGTTCTGGTTATGTTGCTGGTGAGCAAGTTGAGATTGATACATCAACAATTGGTTCAACTGCTGCTGTTAGAAAGGGTAAAGGTGCTAAATTAACAATCACCACAATCGGCACAGTTGATACTTTATATCTGAATGATGTTCAAGGTGAGAATTTTACAGATACCACACAACTATTCACAATCGCCGCCAACGGAACTAGAACTTCTGCTGGATCTAATGTCACAGTGAATGGTGGATCAAGTCTTATTGACAATAGGTTCTCTGGAAATGTATTCCGTGTTAAGCAACAAACTCACGCACACCACGGTGGTAATAACAAAGTCAAGATTGAAGATATTCAACCTGACACTAAGAAAACACAACTCACTGCAACATTTGGTCTGACTGATACAAATGTCTCGGTTGCTGATACCACAGTGTTTACAACCTTTGAAGGAATTACTACCTCAAGAGGTTATGCACTTGTAAACAATGAGATTATTCGCTTTACTGATGTAAATGAGACTAGTGCTCCTGCCGGTACGTTGACCATCTCAAATAGAAATCTTGATGGAACGATTAAGATTGAGCATGGAATTGATTCAAGTATTCAACCATATGAAGTCAATGGTGTTTCTTTGACCAGAATCAATAGAACACATGATGTACCATCAACATCATATACCCTTGACGAATCTGATATTGATTTCTACTACCTTGAAGTTGACAGATCTCTAGAATCTCCTACTATTAGAGATAGTGGAGCAAATCAACTTTCATTCACAAGTGAAAAAGGATTTGGTGGAGACACTGTTGGTATTTCTCAAAACTGCCAGTTTAGTTCTCTAGTTCCACAATTTAATGTCATTACCCCAGGTCTTGGAACCAAGATTACCTGTAATGTAAGGACAATTTCAGGAACAAGTTCTGGTGGAACAGAAGTTTCATTCCTTGATCAAGGATATGAATCAGTAACTCTGAACAAACCACATCAGTTCAGCACCCCAAGAATGGTCGCTTCTAAAGTTAATGAAGAGGCAAGATTGGGTACGTTACCAAGTAAGAAGTCACTCACATTAAGAGTTGATTTTGCATCTGATAATCAAGATCTATCTCCAATGATGGATGCGGCAAACGCAACATTCATTCTTGGAAGAAATAAAGCAAATAATCCAGTTAGTGATTATTCTACAGATCATAGATCTAATGAAATCATTGGTGATCCACATGGTGCTGTATTTGTAACCAAATCTGTTTCTCTCGCACAACCAGCAACAAGCCTCAAGGTCATCATTGCTGCGAACAGACAAGAAGATGCTGATTTCAGAGTCTTCTATCAACTGTTCAAAGCAGATTCCACTGAGGTTGATCAGAAGTTTATCCCATTCCCAGGATATGATAATCTTTTAGACACTGATGGTGATGGATTCGGAGATAGAGTTAAAGATCCAGACAAGAACAGTGGTAGAGCAGATGCATTTGTGACACCTAACCAGAATACTGAAAACTCCTTCTCAGAATATCAGTTTAGTGCTGATAACTTGGAACAGTTTACAGCATTCTCTATTAAGGTAGTCATGAGTACAACTAATGAATCAACACCTGTTAAACTGAGAGACTTTAGAGCAATTGCCTTAGCATGATGGAAGAAGATTTAATTAAGGTAGAGGGAGAAACAGATCTTTACCGTGACCGTAGAACTGGCGCTATCGTTAATACCGATAGTGCTGGTTATTCGCAGTACATGAAAATGAAGCAAAGAAGGCAGACAGAAAGGGAAGAGCTTGATACACTGAAGAGAGATATTGAAGAAATCAAATCACTACTAAAGGAGCTTACTAATGGACCCAAATGAAATCGTATTGGAGAACCTTTCAAAGAGTTTTGAGTATACAAAACTAGCGAAAGAAATAGATTCTTGCGATGATAGGGAAACTTTGAAGGATATTGCCAAGTCTTACGCAAAATTATATCTCAAGCAACAAGAGGTAGTGGGACGATTGGGAATATAAATAATTCCTAGATCCTGAAACTCTATAGTAAATGGCTGATATTAAGGTCAGGGTAGGGCAAACACCCGCAGTAAAAGTAATATCTTCACTTGCTGGTGCCCAGGGATTATCCTTGGCTGAACTTAGCGATGTTAGTGCCTCCAACTTACAGAATGGCATGGTCCTTGTTTATAACAGTGCCATCCAAAAGTGGGAAGCAACGTTGACTCTTACACCAGGTGCAACACAGAATTTAGACATCAACGGAGGAAATTTCTGACATGGCAAGTATTATCAGGATCAAAAGATCCTCAGGTACTAGTAAACCATCTGCTTTACAATGGGGCGAATACGGTTATGTAACTGGTATTGGTAGTTTCGGAGGAACTAACCAATATAAGGATAGAGTTTTCCTCGGTGATGATGGAACTAACGTAAATCCAATTGGTGGTTTTTTCTACACCTCCATGATGGAGCACGCTGCTGGTGCCATCGCAGGACAAGCAAATGCCAACACTAGAAACCAAGATAGGGGTGTTGTTGCAGTTCTTGCTCCAGCGACTAACAGTGGTTTAGGTGGTGCTGAATCACTTAAAGTTGACGAGTGGAACGTAGATAATTTAAGACTTGATGGAAATGTAATTTCTTCCACAAATACTGATGGGGATATTAAGTTAGACCCCAATGGTTCTGGTGAGGTTCATATTCCAGATGACACCTTCTTATCATTTGGTGATGATAAAGATGCCAAGATTGAATACGATGAGAATGGAACAAATCGTGTTCAAGTAACTGGAGCACAGTGGACTTGGAATACTGGTATTCAAGTTAGTGGATTCCCAGCACTCTTTGATCAAGTAAAGATTGAAGATAATGTCATCTCCACAATGGCAGGTGGAACTGATACTCTTTACATTGACCCATATCCCGATGGTCTGAGTAATGAAGGTACTGTTGTTGTTAAAGGTAACCTTCAGGTTGATGGTACAACCACAACTGTTAACTCGACTTCCAAAACCTTAAACGATCCAATTCTTCATGTTGGTGATACTACAAGCACCAGAACTGTCATGGCAGATGCCAACAGTGGTGCTACAACATTGACTCTGGATTCTGTTGTAGGTATCAACACTGGCGATTCTATTACTGCTGCTGCAGGTATTGCCAATAATACAACAATTACAAATTACAATACTGGTACCAAGGTTATTACGATTAGTAATGCCACAACTGCTGGTATTAGCACAACTACTCAGGTAACAATTACCCACGGATACGATAGTAATACTGATAGAGGTATTTCTTTCGCATTCAATACAAGTTCTGGAGTTTCCAACAATAAAACTGGATTCTTCGGTATGGACGATAGTTCCATTGCCGTCAGCACAGCAGATGCTGATAACCATGGAACTCATGCAGATGACAGCAGAAGATGGACCTATGTTCCCGACGCTACTATTACTAATAGCGTTGTTGCGGGAACCAAAGGTTTCCTTGACATTAAAGGTATCTATTACCAGTCTGGTGATTATTCTACTGGTGGTGTTGTCTACTTTGATGACACCGGTCTTCAAAGATCTACTAATGCACCTGCAACTCCTGTAGTTACGTCTAAGCAGGTCTTAACTGCTATCACTAAAAATACTCTCGCACTGAATGTAGCAATTACTGCTTCTGCAGGTGATATTATTAGACAAGATACAACTGGTGCCTACGGTATTGTTGAAACTGGTGTTAGTGGTTCATCCTCTGTTAATCTTATCGGAGTTGAAGGAACATTTAACACTTCTGCCAACTTAAGAAGAGAAGGTCAAAGTGGTGCAATCGCTAACCTTGCTTCAGTTCCCAACACAGTTAGCGTAATATATACTAATAAGCCCCACTGGACTTCAACTCTGGACGGGGGTACGTTCTGAGGTAATTAATGGAAAATCAAAGTGAAGTGGATGTAAACGTTCTCATCAAAATTTATAATTCAAAATTAGCAGCAGTATCCAATCAAAATGTTCTTCTTGAGGCAAAGTTAGCAACTATGTCTCAAGATTTTCAGGAACAAATGGATGCACTACTTGAAGAAAACGCCGAACTTAAGGCACAATTAGAAAAGTAATATGGCAAAACCATCAACTAGACAAGGACTTATCGATTATTGCTTGCGCCAACTTGGTGCTCCTGTCCTAGAAATCAATGTGGATGATGACCAAATTGATGATCTAGTTGATGATGCCTTACAATACTTCAACGAACGTCACTATGACGGTGTTGAGAAGATGTATCTTAAGTATAAGTTTACTCAAGATGATATAGACAGAGGTAAAGCAGTACCTACAACTGGAACTGGTATTCAATCTACAACAGCAACTGGTGGTGGATTTAGTAATACCTGGTATGAAAATTCAAATTTCATCAATGTTCCAGACTCCGTAATTGGAGTCGAAAAGATTTTTAAGTTTGATACTAGTTCCATTTCTGGTGGAATGTTCAGTATCAAGTATCAATTGTTTTTGAATGATCTCTACTATTTCAATTCAGTTGAACTTCTTCAGTATTCGATGACCAAATCATATCTAGAAGATATCGATTTCTTATTGACTCCAGATAAACAAATTAGATTTAACAAGAGACAAGATAGATTATATCTGGATATTGACTGGGGTTCACAACCTGCAGGAGAATATATTATTCTTGAGTGTTATAGAGCACTTGATCCAGAAACATTTACTCAAGTTTATAACGACAGTTTTATGAAACTGTATCTCACTGCTCTTATTAAGAGGCAGTGGGGAAGAAATCTTAGCAAATTTAGAGGTGTCAAACTTCCTGGTGGTATTGAACTGAATGGTGGAGAGATTCTCCAACAGGCAGAATCAGAACTTGCAGACATCAGAGGAAGAATGATGTCTGAGTTTGAATTACCACCCCTCGACTTTATTGGATAATGGCACTTAATCCGTTCTTTCTACAAGGGACTGCCTCTGAACAGAGATTAGTCCAAGATTTAGTAAACGAACACCTTTCTTTTCATGGTGTTGAAGTAACGTATATTCCAAGAAAGTTTGTAAATAGAAAAACGGTTCTGGAAGAAGTACAATCATCAAAGTTTGATGATAACTTTGCCATAGAAGCATATGTCAATAATTTTGATGGATATTCTGGTGCAGGAGATATTCTTACAAAGTTTGGTGTAAGTGTAAGAGACGAATTAATGCTCACTATCTCTAAAGAGAGATTTGAGGATTTCATCGCTCCATTTATGGCAGGTCAGGATGATGGTACTGATGATAGTGAACTTCCAACTCCTACTAGACCTAGAGAAGGGGATTTAGTTTATTTCCCATTAGGTCAACGTTTATTTGAAATTAAATTTGTTGAGCATGAAGATCCATTTTATCAATTAGGTAAAAACTACGTTTACATGCTTAAGTGTGAACTCTTTGAATATGAGGATGAAGTTATTGATACTAGCAATTATGAAATCGATACTCAAATTCAAGATGAAGGATATATTACTACAATCAATATGATTGGTGCTGGCAGGACAGCAACTGCTTCTGCTATTATTCAGGGTACTCAAACTAGTGGATATGTAAGAAAAATTTTCCTGAATGATGATGGTTCGGGATATACTTCTACACCAACCATTTCAATTACAACATCTCCAACAGGAAGTATTGGTGATAACGCAACGGCAGTTGGTGTGTTAACTACAAAAGGTGGTGTTACATCACTTGAAAAGATTCTTCTTACAAATGCTGGTGCTGGATACACTGTCGCTCCAACAGTTACTATCACAGGAGGAGGTGGTGTAGGTGCTGCCGCTACAGCACCATTGATTACAAGTGGTCAAGGTGTTATTAGATTTGTGATTACAGATTCTGGTGTTGGATATGGAACTGCCCCAACAGTAACAATTCCTAGACCTGATCCTGGAGCAACAGCAACTGCAACAGTGGGTGCTAGTGGAACCATTACTGCTTTTGTTATGACGGCTACAGGTGTAGCATATACGGGAGCACCAACAGTAACAGTATCCACACCTACAAGATCTGGTGTTCTTGATTCGATAAGATCTGTGAACGCTGGTAGTGGATATCAAGCAAATGAAACTGTTAGATTGGTTCCAAACAATGTAAGCATGGGTGGAACGGAAGCAATAATCCGTATCGATTCTGTTAATGGAAGTGGTGGTGTAACTGGATTTACAACTGTCTATGGTGGTTATGATTTTGAAGTAAGTTCCAATCCATCTGGTGATTACTATGAAGCAAGAGATGGAAGTGGAAACGACAACTTCCGCCTAATGGTTGATTCTGTTACAACAGGCGTTGGAACAACCGCAACAGGAACAGCAGTTGTAAGTAATAATGGTACTATTACTGGTATTACATTAACAAATGCTGGTAGTGGATATACGAAAGAACCACATGTAAATGCACCAGTAGTTACAATATCCAATGCTCCTGAATTTAAGGATCCAAGCACATCTGCTGCTGTTGGTATTGCTTCTATTGGTCTTGATGGAACTACAAATGTAGTTAAATCAATATTGATTGAGGATGCAGGAAAAGGATATACTCAGGCACCTGTGGTTACTATCGCAGATCCAGAGGCACTTGTTGGTATTGGAACATTCCAGTTCAATGAAGTTGTTACTGGTTCTAGATCCTTCCTTAGAGCAAGGGTTAAAGACTGGGATGTTGATACATTGGTCCTCAAAGTTTCTAACGTTGGAACTTCTAAGACTGCACCAGATGGTAAGTTTTTCCCAGGTGAAACAATCATCGGAGAAACATCAGGTGCTAGATATGTCACTAATAACTATGTACAAGATGATACTTATGATAAATATACCGAGAACGATGAGTTTGAAACTCTGGGAGATAGTCTCATAGACTTCTCGGAATCTAATCCCTTTGGAACTTTCTAATGTTAGGAAATTATTATTACCACGAAATTGTCAGGAAAACCATTATAGCGTTTGGAACGCTATTTAATGATATCCATATTCGCCATCAAGACAAAAATGGTAATGATATTAGTGACATGAAAGTGCCTCTGGCATATGGTCCAAGTCAAAAGTTTTTAGCAAGACTTACTCAGCAAGCAGATTTGAATAAACCAATTCAAATCACTATGCCTAGAATGTCATTTGAAATGACATCTATCTCATATGATTCTACTAGAAAGTCTAGTTTAATTCAAACTTTCAAAACTTGTGATGATGGAAGCAAGGTAAAGAAAGTATTCATGCCTGTTCCATATAATATTGGATTTGAATTAAATATTCTGTCTAAACTAAATGATGATTCACTCCAAGTTCTGGAGCAGATCTTACCATATTTCCAACCACATTTTAATTTAACTATTGACTTAGTTGAATCGATTGGTGAAAAGAGAGATATTCCAATCATCCTTGAGTCTGTAAATTTTCAAGATGATTATGAAGGAAACTTTGATACAAGAAGAGCACTGATTCATACATTATCATTTACTGCTAAGACATATCTGTTTGGTCATATCGCAGACAGCAGCGATGGACTTATCCGCAAGGTTCAAGTCGATATGTATACCAGTACAGATACTAAAACTGCAAAACGAGAAATGCGTTATACAGTTACACCTACATCTAAAATTGATAGAAACAATGATGGTGTAATTAATGAAGCAGATCATAAGTTACTTGAACCAGGAGACGACTTTGGTTTCTCTGAAACCTCAGAATTCTTCAATGATGGTAAAACCTACAGTCAAGTTCGTCAAACTGATATTTAATAATCATGAGTAATAATTATGAGTCGATTGACAACGCACTTGATATTGAAAGTAGCATTGTTGAATCAAAACCAAGTAAACCTGTTCCTATAAAGGAAGAGAAGGATGATATAAAAAAAGACTATGAATATACCCGTGCTAATTTATATTCACTCATAGAAAAAGGTCAGGAAGCAATCAATGGTATTATGGAACTTGCTGGAGAAAGTGCAAGTCCTAGAGCATATGAAGTTGCTGGTCAACTTATCAAGAGTGTTGCCGATACAACAGATAAATTGGCAGATCTTCAAAAGAAATTAAAAGATTTAGAAGAAGATAATACAAAGAAAGGTCCAAGCAATGTTACTAACAACGCACTTTTTGTTGGATCTACATCAGAGTTATCAAAACTACTCAAGCAAGGTTTTCTAAATAATAATGATGAAGATAGTAAGTAATGGCAAAGAAGTCCTGTAAAAAAGGGTATTATTACTGTTACGCTTCAAAGAAGTGTAAAAAGATTCCTAAAGGTTGGCATGTAATGCCTACGGGTATTTTGATGCGCGACAGTGAACATAAAGATGAAAACAAAGAGGAGACCAACGGTAAGAAGAAGAATGGCAACGGAAATGGTGCAAATGGCAATGGAAATGGGAATGGGGGGTCTGATGGGGGCTCTAATGGCGGAGGAGTATCAGAGGCGTGGAGCGCAAAGTATAAAAAGTCCATCGATTGTGATAATCCAAAAGGATTCTCTCAACGAGCCCATTGTAGGGGTAGAAAAGTAACTGAAGGAAAAGAGTCTAAAGGTGATCATGAAGTTTCCATGGCACAGACTCAATTAAAGAAAGCGGAAGAAAGAATCAAACTTATCAGAAGAAAACTTGGTAAGAAAGAAAAAGATCTTCCCGCTTGGATGCAGGCAAAGATTACTGACATGGATCACGATACTGATGCTGTTGCTGGATACGTAGATGAACAAACCATTACTGAGAAACGCGACGGTAAGTCTGCTAAGTCCAAAGGTTACTCGCTCCGCGACTGGTTTAAAGGTGGTGGTTGGGTTCAAGCAGGTGGTAAGTACGATGGAAAACCATGTGCTAGACAACCAGGACAAAAAACTAAACCATTTTGCCGTGATGCTGATGATCGAGCCAACATGAGCAAGAAAGAGAGAGAAAGAAGAGCAGCAAAAAAACGTAGAGAAGATTCAAATCCCGATAGAAAAGGAAAAGCAAAAGTGGTAACAGCATCTTATTCAAACTGGAGATCAGACTTAGAAGATCTTCATGAAATTCCAGCAGCTCTTGCTATCCCCCTTGCTGGTGCTGCGGGATATGCCCTTTATAAAGGAGCAAAACATCTTAGCAAAAAGGCTCATAAGGCATTAGATAATGCTAGACAGAATGCAACTTTGGGTGGCAGTCCTTTTGGTGCTGGTGCTAGACAAAGAGCAATTGAAGATGGTGCTGGTGTGAGACGTGGAACTTTGAATCCAAATATGCAGAGACTTAGAAACTCATATGAACCAGAGGGTGAAGTTGTTACCGAACGCGATGCTTGGGGTACAGGTCCCATGGATTGTATTAGATGTGCTGATGGAAAAGTTCGCACTCCTCAGGAACTTGAAAAATTAAGACAGCAGAACTTGAAGAAAAAAGGAATTACTTTAGATAAGGCACATTACGAACCAGAAGGTGAACTGGTTGATGAAGGCAAGAAAGATGCTTGCTACTATAAGGTCAAGTCTAGATATTCTGTCTGGCCAAGTGCATATGCATCTGGTGCTCTAGTTAAGTGCCGTAAAGTTGGCGCTAAGAACTGGGGTAATAAGACCAAGAAGGAAGGATATGAGTTCTCCAACTGGAGAGATGATTTCCAGGCAATGGATGTTGAGTCTGTAGATATCATCAAAGCAGAACCGCTCCAACCAACTAAAGGTATTGGAAGTGATATGATTGATGAAGCACAAACAAAACAAGACAAATTGAAAGAAATTTCAAAGCAATTGGCAGGTGCTTCAAAAATGCACGCACAGCAATCTAAAAAGGTTGCTCAAGTTGCTAAAGGTCTTGATGAAGCAAAAAAGTGCTGGAAGGGTTACAAAAAAGTAGGAACTCAAAAACTATTTGGTAAGACTTACAATCGTTGCGAAAAAATCAAAAAGGAAGAAGTTGAAATCCAAGAAGCAATGCCTGGATATGACAAGTATAATGCTGCTGTGGCAGCAGCAAACAAGTTAAAAGGAAGAGATAAAATTAACGCACTGAAAGCAGCTGCCGGATTAAGACCTAAAACTGAAAAAGAAGTAGATCAAAAGATTCCCGAATCACATGAATTGGGTGAAGACTGGCAAAAATCAAATCGTAATGATGGTGTTGATGGTATGAGTCAGAAATCTGTTAATGCTTATAAGCGTGAAAATCCAGGTTCAAAGTTACAGACTGCTGTAACTGGCAAAAATCCTAAAGGTAAAGATAAAAAGAGACGCAAGTCATTCTGTGCCCGCTCAAAGGGTCAGAAAGATATGCACAACATTGATTGTTCTAAGACCCCAGAGAAGAAAATCTGTAAAGCACGTAAACGCTGGAGATGTTGAAATAGGTTTTTGTTATGAGTGAACAGTATCTTGGTAATCCAAATCTAAAAAAAGCAAATACGGCGATCGAGTTCACAGAAGAACAGATCGTCGAATTTTTAAAGTGTAAAGAAGATCCCGTATATTTTGCCAATAATTATATCAAGATTGTTTCTCTTGATGAGGGATTGACTCAATTCCATCCATATCATTTTCAGGAAAAATTAATTAACAACTTCCATGAAAATAGATTCAATATTTGTAAAATGCCAAGACAGACTGGCAAGTCCACTACTGTGGTATCTTACCTTCTACATTACGCTGTTTTTAACGATAGCGTTAATATTGGCATCCTAGCAAACAAAGCAGCAACCGCAAGAGAACTTCTTGGTAGGTTACAGACTGCATACGAAAACTTGCCCAAATGGATGCAACAGGGTATACTATCCTGGAACAAAGGATCCATGGAGTTAGAAAATGGCAGTAAGATACTGGCAGCTTCTACGTCTGCGAGTGCTGTCCGAGGTATGTCATTCAACATCCTCTTTCTCGACGAGTTCGCGTTCGTCCCAAATCACGTTGCTGACTCGTTCTTTGCATCTGTTTATCCTACTATTACTTCTGGTAAAAACACCAAAGTAATCATTGTATCCACTCCACACGGTATGAATCATTTCTACCGTATGTGGCACGACGCGGAGAAAGGAAAAAATGAGTACATTCCAACTGATGTTCATTGGTCCGAGGTTCCTGGAAGAGATGAAGTATGGAAAGAACAGACGATTGCTAACACATCAGAACAGCAATTCAAAGTTGAGTTCGAGTGTGAGTTTCTTGGTTCTGTCAATACCCTTATAAACCCATCTATTCTTAAGAATCTCATATATGAAGACCCTATTCAAAGGAATGCTGGTTTAGATGTCTACGAAAAAGCAATACCTGAACACAACTACCTCGCTACTGTTGATGTTGCTCGTGGTTTGGGTAATGATTATTCTGCATTTATCATCGTCGATATTACAGAGTTTCCCTATAAGATAGTAGCGAAGTATCGAAATAATGAAATTAAACCGATGTTGTTTCCCAACATCATTCAACAAACAGCGAAAGCATATAATGATGCTTGGGTGCTAGTAGAAGTTAATGATATTGGAGAACAGGTAGCAAATATCCTACACTATGATCTTGAGTATGAAAACATGCTCATGGCAGCGATGAGAGGTCGTGCTGGACAAGTAGTTGGGCACGGGTTTTCTGGAAAGAAGTCACAAATGGGAGTTAGGACAACAGCACAAGTCAAGAAACTTGGTTGTTCTAACTTAAAAACTCTGATTGAAGATTTTAAGTTACTTACACTTGATTATGAAATCATTTCTGAGTTAACTACATTTGCTCAGAGACACAATTCATTTGAAGCAGAAGAAGGTTGTAATGATGACCTTGCAATGTGTCTGGTTATCTTTGCTTGGTTGGTAGCACAAGACTACTTCAAAGAGATGACGGATAATGATATCCGCAAGAGAATATACGAAGAGCAAAAAAATCAGATTGATCAAGACATGGCACCATTTGGATTCCTGGATGATGGAATCAATGACATAACAGGATCATTCACCGATAAAGATGGTGATCGCTGGCATACTGATGAGTATGGTGATCGTGCTTATATGTGGGAGTATTATTGATGGACTTAGATGACCAACTACAATTGGGTCATCTACTCCTGTATGAACGGGAGTGTAAGAAATGTGGAGTAACTAAAAATTTAGTCGATGGATTCTATAGGACTAGAAAAGATAGAGGTCCTGTAGCATCATCATATTCATATGAATGTAAGGAATGCACTAAGAGTAGAGTTAAGAAGAGCAATAATACTTGGGAATATCCCGATTGGTAGATTTCACGGCTAGATTCCCCACTGAAAATACCCCTTTCCATAAATATTTTTAGATAATTCTGGCACCAAGGAGAACACAAGATGCCTCTAAATTTAGCATCTCCTGGAATTGTAGTAAGAGAAGTTGACTTAACTATTGGAAGAGTCGATCCAGTCTCTGGTTCGATTGGGGCGCAAGTTGCTCCTTTCAGCAAGGGACCTGTTGACCTCCCTCAGTTAATTGAGAATGAGGATGATCTCTTAGACACTTTCGGTAGACCATACTCAGTAGATAAGCACTACGAACACTGGATGGTTGCCTCATCATATCTTGCATATGGTGGTGTAATGAGAGTATCCAGAGCAGACGACCAACTTCTCAAGAATGCATTTGTTGGAGCTGCTTCAAGCATCAAGATCAAGAGCACCGAGCACTATGAGCAACTCGGTTACGATGAGAATCCAATCACCAACGTAACTGTTGCTGCTAGAAACCCAGGCACTTGGGCAAACGGAATCAAAGTTGCCATCATTGATGGTAGAGCAGATCAAATCCTTTCAGGTGTCAGCACAGCTGGTGTTGCTGTTGGATATGGTTTCACTGCTGCAGTTCCTGCTGGAACAATCCTCGCTGGTGCTGGTACAACTTCCGTTCTTGACGGTCATCTTTCTGGAACTATCACCGAAATCGGTGCTGGTACTGTTGGCGTTAAAGTCCTTCAGCATGTTTCTGTTGCTGGAACAAGAACAAACGTTGACTATACTCAGAACGGTGTATACGCACTTCCACAAACTGGAAACGTTGCGATTCACACTAACGGAACAGCAACATCCTTCGCATCCAGAGCATACACTGGAGAGAAAGACTGGTTTGAGAATCAAGAAATCGCACTTAGCGTTGGTTCACTTGAGTGGGATCAATTAGCAAACCGTCCTGGAACTTCCGATTATGTTGCTGCTAGAGGCGGTAGATTTGATGAAGTTCACGTTGTCATCATCGACGACAAAGGAACAATTACTGGAAACGCAGGTTCAATCCTTGAGAAGCACCTGAATCTTTCCAAAGCAAAAGATGCTGAGTTCTCTGTAGGTTCACCTTCTTACTGGAGAAAGTATCTCTACACTAACTCCGAGTACATCTTCGGTGGTTCTGCACCTGTTGGAATCACAACAATCGCACATAGCGATAATGGTGCTGCTCAGTTTGAACTTGATAGCGATTCTGGATGGGATCAAAACGCAGACAAAGTTAACTTTGCTGGTTCTGGTGTTGTTACAGTTACCCTCGGTGGTGGAACTAACTATCAAGGCAAGACAGATTACACCACTGCTGGTGCTTTACACTCTGGTCTTGATGACATCATTACTGGACTTGGTAAGTTTGAGAATACTGAAGAGTATGAAGTAGATTTCATCCTCATGGGTTCTGCTAACTATCCTAAGTCTCAAGCACAAGCACTTGCTAATAAGTGTATCGCAGTTGCTGAAGCAAGAAAGGATGCAGTAGCATTCATCTCGCCTTACAGAGGAGCATTCATTAGTGATAACTCTGTTGGTAGCGTAACTGTTGGAGATATTGATACTATTACCGATAACGTAATTAGTTTCTATTCCTCAGCAACTTCTACAACTTATGGAATCTTTGATAGTGGTTATAAGTACATGTATGACCGCTTCAACGATACCTTCCGTTATGTCCCACTGAATGGTGACATCGCAGGAACCTGCGCCAGAACGGATATTGAACAGTTCCCATGGTTCTCACCTGCTGGAACTTCTAGAGGCGCAATCCTCAACGCAGTCAAACTTGCCTACAACCCAGGCAAGAAGCAAAGAGATCTTCTGTATTCCAACAGAATCAACCCAGTTGTCTTCTCTCCAGGAGCAGGAATCATCCTCTTCGGTGATAAGACTGGATTTGGTAAGTCTTCCGCATTCGATAGAATCAACGTTCGTCGTTTGTTCATCTTCCTTGAAGATGCAATCTCTGCTGCTGCTAAGGACTTCCTCTTCGAGTTCAATGATGAGATCACAAGAACTAACTTTGTGAATATTGTTGAACCATTCCTCCGCGACGTTCAGTCTAAGAGAGGTATCTTCGATTATGTTGTTATCTGTGATGAGACCAACAACACCGCTGCTGTTATTGACAACAACGAGTTCGTTGCTGACATCTTTATCAAACCAGCGAGATCGATCAACTTCATCGGTCTTACCTTCATTGCCACCAGAACTGGTGTTGCTTTTGAAGAAGTAATCGGCTCCGTTTAATTCAATTAGAGGTTAACTCAAATGCCATCTAGACAACAGATTAATCCACCCCCACTAAGAAAGATTACCGACTTCAAGAGTAAGTTAACGGGTGGTGGCGCTCGCGCCAACCTCTATGAAGTCGTTCTCCAGTTCCCAGATCTGGCACAACCAGATTCTGCAACTCTTGAGAAATCAAGATTCCTGGTCAAGGGTGCTAACATGCCAGCATCCAATATTGCCCAGATCGAAGTACCTTTCAGAGGTCGTGTTCTGAAAATCGCAGGTGATAGAACCTTCGATTCTTGGACAGTTACCGTTCTGAATGATACTGATTTCGCCATCCGCTCCGCTTTCGAGCGTTGGATGAACACCATCAACAGAGTATCTGATAACACTGGTCTGGTTAATCCAGCAGATTATCAAGCAGATGCTTATGTCTATCAGTTAGATCGTGATGGTTCTACCCTGAGATCCTATCGTTTCTACGATGTGTTCCCAACTCAGGTATCACCAATCGAACTTTCTTATGATGCTCAAGGTATCCAAGAATTCACTGTTGAACTTCAAGTTCAGTGGTGGGAAGCTACTAAGGGCACCGGTGCTAATGCTGGTGGTGAGAACATCAACTAAATAGAAGAAGGAAAAGACTCGTTTTAACTTATTATGGCCAAACTTTTTGGTTTTTCTATTGACGGTAATCAGAATAAGTCACCTTCAGTTATCTCCCCCGTTCCTGAAACTAATCAGGACGGGGTTGATAATTATATCAGCAGTGGATTTTATGGTCAATATGTTGATATTGAAGGTGTCTTCCGAACAGAGCATGATTTAATAAAAAGATACAGAGAAATGGCACTGCATCCAGAAGCGGATGGTGCTATCGAAGATGTTGTTAACGAAGCAATCGTTAGTGACCTCTACGATTCTCCTGTAGAAGTTGAACTGTCAAACTTGAATGCAAGCGAAGGTCTTAAAAAGAAGATTAGAGCAGAATTCAAATATCTCAAAGAAATTTTAGACTTTGATAGAAAGTCACATGAAATCTTCCGCAACTGGTATGTTGACGGAAGACTTTATTATCTAAAAGTAATTGATTTAAAAGCACCTCAGGAAGGAATCAAAGAACTGAGGTATATTGATCCTCTCAAGATGAAGTATATTCGTCAAGAAAAGAAGGATCAAAAAGATACTGGTTTTGCTAGGGTAAACAAGTCAGAAGATATTCAAAAAGGGATTGAGTTTGAAGAGTATTTTCAATATACTCCATCTCCAAGTGCTTCTCATGGTATTTCTGCTATGAGTCGTGGAAATGCTAAGTCAATTAAACTTGCTAAAGATGCAGTTACTTATTGTACTTCTGGTTTAGTAGATAGAAATAAGAATACTGTTCTTTCATATCTCCACAAAGCAATCAAGGCACTCAATCAACTTAGAATGATTGAGGATTCCCTGGTTATCTACAGATTATCCAGAGCACCAGAACGTCGTATTTTCTACATTGACGTTGGCAATCTTCCAAAAGTAAAAGCAGAGCAATACCTCAAAGAGGTTATGTCTCGCTACAGAAATAAACTTGCTTACAACGCACAGACTGGCGAAGTTCGTGATGACCGCAAGTTCATGTCCATGATGGAAGACTTCTGGTTACCTCGTAGAGAAGGTGGTCGCGGAACTGAGATCACTACCCTGCCTGGTGGTCAAAATCTGGGAGAACTCTCTGATATTGAATATTTCCAGAAGAAACTCTACAGAGCACTTGGTGTTCCAGAATCTAGAATTGCTGCTGATGGTGGTTTTAACCTCGGTCGTTCTTCTGAGATCTTGAGAGACGAACTTAAGTTTGCCAAGTTTGTTGGTCGCTTGAGAAAGCGTTTTGCTGCAATGTTCAACGATATGTTGAAAACGCAGTTGATCCTTAAGAATATCATTACTCCCGAAGATTGGGAAGTAATGAGAGATCATATTCAATATGATTTCCTGTATGATAATCAGTTTGCTGAACTTAAAGAAAAAGAACTTACAGAAGGTAGACTTGGACTTCTTGCCCAGATTGAACCATTCATTGGTAAGTATTATTCTACTGAGTATGTAAGAAAGAGAATCCTTCGTCAAACTGATCAAGAAATCATTGAGATTGATGAGCAGATTGAAGATGAAATTCAAAAAGGAATCATTCCAGATCCATCCACAATTGATCCAGTAACTGGTCAACCATTACCACAAGCAGATGGTGAAGGTGCAGGCATGGAAGGTATGGGTGAAGATGCTATGGGAATGGGAGAAGTTCCTGCTGAACCTGATATGGAAGCAGCCGCTGCTGATGCTATGGCAATTGATCAAAAGTATGAAAGGGACAGCAGAAAGTCCGAGTTATAAATAGATTATATTAACTTATTGATTTTTCATGGAAGATGTTGTCGATTTGATCGCTACTGATGCTTCGGCGTCTGATATTAGCGATAAAATGAAAGAACTGCTTTTCAATAAAGCAGCAGAACGTATTGAAATCGCTAGACCATATGTTGCTAACGCAATGTTCGGTCAAGAGTTTGAGTATCCCGAAGTAGAGGGAGAAGGTGAAGGTGAAGTAACAGATGAACCTGAAGAGGAAGAAACCTCTGCAGAACTTGAGACTGAAACAGAAACTGATACAGAAGAGGAATCAGAAGAATGATTGTCAAACCACTAGGAACTGAATCTGCTGTTACTGATGCTGCTATTACTGCAGCAAGAGTAGTGCGTTTGGTGAATAGTCATGCTAGTAATAAGTCAACTATTGCTATTGCTAATAGCGCAGCAGCATCTTTCACTCTGCTTCCTAACAGTAGTGAGATCGTAGAAAAGGATATCGGTGCCGCAGTCACTGCAACTGGTGGTACTGTAACCGGAGTCCCCGTCGCATTTAACATCTAAGATGAAACTTATCACAGAAGAAGTAACAAACGTAAAGGTTATCACTGAAGGAAGAGGTGATAACAAGAAACTGTATATTGAAGGAACATTCCTTCAAGGTGAGATCAAGAACCGTAATGGGAGAATGTATCCTATTTCGACTCTTGCTAAAGAAGTAAATCGCTATTGCGAAACTTTTGTCAACAAGGGACGTGCTCTTGGCGAACTCGGTCACCCCGATGGTCCTACCGTCAACCTTGATCGTGTATCTCACAAGATTACTTCTCTGGTGCAGGAAGGTAATAATTTCAAAGGAAAGGCACAAATCCTTTCTACCCCTATGGGTAAAATCGCATCCTCTCTTCTCGATGAGGGTGTAATGCTTGGCGTTTCTTCCCGTGGTGTTGGTTCACTCCAAACCACAAGTGAAGGATGTAAGGTTGTTGGTGAAGATTTCCAGTTAGCAACTGCTGCTGATATCGTCGCTGATCCTTCTGCTCCTGATGCATTTGTTAATGGAATCATGGAAGGAAAAGAGTGGGTTTGGGAAGGAGGAATCCTTCGTGAACAACTCGCAGAACAAACCAAGAAGAGAATTAATACTCTCGTAGATCAAAGACAACTTGAAGAGCATAAACTCCAGTTATGGAGTGATTTCCTGTCAAATCTTTGATTTATAAATAAATACATGTAATTAATACACATTAAATACATATTTTCAAATGTCCGTTGGTAACAATTTACAAGAAATGGAAAACGTAGTAACCAAAGGAGCTGCTGCTGCTGAGCCAATGCCTACAGCTGGTATCCCAGTTGAAGATCTCGGCGGTCCTACTCCTGATAATTCAAGACCCGATGACGACTCTAACAAGTTGAAGGAGCCTGCTGGCACCCTCAAGCAAGTTAAGGATGTTGTTAACGCTAAAGCTGCTCCTGCTGAAGAAGTAGAAGTAGACGAAGACCAGGAAGTAGTTTCCGAAGCAGAGACGACCGAAGAAGAGGTTGTTTCCGAAGAGGAAGTAGCAGCTGATGAAGTTGTTGCCGAAGCGGAAGAGACTGAGGAAGAACTCGTCGAAGAAGAAGGTTTCGACATCGAAGCAGACGTTCAGGCGCTGTTTGAAGGTGAAGAACTTTCTGAGGAGTTCCAATCAAAAGCACGTACCATCTTCGAGACTGCAATTGCCTCTAAGGTTGAAACAATCAAGGAGCAACTCATCGAAGGCTATCAAGAAGCACTCGTTGAAGAAGTTGTAGCAATCAAAGAAGAACTCGGTGAGCGTGTTGATTCTTACCTTGAGTATGTCGCTGATGAGTGGTTCCAAGAGAACGCACTTGCAGTCGAGCAAGGTCTGAAGTCTGAAATCACCGAATCATTCCTCGATGGAATGAAAGGACTTTTTGAAGAGCATTATGTAACTATCCCTGAAGAAAAATATGATGTTCTTGAGAGCATGGTAGATAAACTTGATGAAATGGAAGGTAAACTCAACGAGCAGATCGAACGTAATGTCGCTCTGAATCGTAGATTGGCTGAGTCTTCCGCAGATGGCATTTTTGCCTCTGTAGTTGAGGGTCTTGCAGACACTCAAAAGGAAAAACTCGCTTCTCTGGCAGAAAATGTTGAGTTTGAAAGTGAAGCAGACTATCGTGAGAAGCTGACCGCACTGAGAAGTTCTTACTTCCCAGAGTCCGCGTCCACCCCAAGCACCTCCGAGAATCTTTCAGAAGAGGTTTCTACCGATGAGGTTATTTCGGAAGAAGTATCCCCAATGATGCAAGCCTATCTGCAGACTCTCTCCAGAGCTGCTAAGAAGTGATTTTTAAATCATAAACATTCAAACTAACTTTTTATAGAGGTTTAATTTCAAATGCAGATGCACAACACAGATGCTCTGCAGGAGAAGTGGGCACCAGTCCTCGATTATGAGGGAATGGATCCAATCAAGGATTCCCATCGTAGAGCTGTTACCGCTGTCCTGTTAGAGAACCAAGAGCAAACCCTTAAGGAAGAGAGAGAATTCCTCTCTGAAGCACCAACCAACTCTGTTGGTTCCGCTGGATATCAATCTGGTGGTGGTCAAACCGTTGCTGGTTTCGACCCTGTTCTGATCTCCTTGATCAGACGCGCAATGCCTAACCTGGTCGCATATGACCTCGCAGGCGTTCAACCAATGTCCGGTCCTACTGGACTCATCTTCGCAATGCGCTCGAAGTATCAAGCGCAGAACGGTTCCGAAGCACTGTTCGACGAAGCAGATACCGCATTCGCAGGTCAGTCCGCAGGATTCGATAGAACCAGCGGCATGACCAACACCGCAGTTGGTCTTGGTACCACTGCACAGCAGGGATCTAACCCTGGCGCACTTGACCCATCCGTTGGTGTTACCGGAGACGGCACCACCTACAACGTTGGTCAGGGTATGCGTACCGACGACGCTGAGGATCTTGGCGACGGCGCTGGCGCATTCAACGAGATGGCATTCTCGATCGAGAAGGTCACCGTAACCGCTAAGTCCAGAGCACTCAAAGCTGAGTACTCCTTGGAACTGGCACAAGACCTCAAGGCAATCCACGGATTGAACGCTGAGGCTGAACTCGCAAACATTCTCTCCACTGAGATTCTTGCTGAGATCAACCGTGAAGTCATCAGAACCATCTACAACGTTGCTGAGCCAGGCGCACAGGCAAACGTTGCTAACGGCGGTTCCTTCGACCTCGACGTTGACTCCAACGGTCGCTGGAGTGTTGAGAAGTTCAAGGGTCTGATCTTCCAGATCGAAAGAGATGCTAACGCGATTGCACAGCGCACTCGTAGAGGCAAGGGCAACATGATCC
>Ga0213858_10000268_pt1 | contig 25440 bp, 19 predicted proteins | sample PICome_FD_160122 | JGI IMG/M metagenome (GOLD analysis project Ga0213858, IMG submission 160122) | Coastal seawater microbial communities near Pivers Island, North Carolina, United States - PICO245 | ecosystem: Environmental > Aquatic > Marine > Coastal | place: USA: North Carolina | collected... | reverse complement strand
AAAAAACAACGACACTACCATAAGTTAAAGCACTGATTTACCATGCCTTTTTATCACGCACTCGGGAAAATTCCACCAAAACGCCACACGCAGTTTAGAAAAGAAGATGGCAGTTTATACGCCGAACAGCTTTTTGGAACCATCGGTTTTGATGGCATGTACTCCAATATTTATCACCATCAACGACCCACTCAGGTCAAGTCGATTGTCTCTCAAAAGGACGTCTCGCCAAAAATTGCCAAAAAGAACAACATTCAATCCTACCGACTTAAGGGATTTGATGTACGCCCATGCGATGACTACCTAAATAGCCGAGTGCCCATTTTGACCAATTCAGATTGTACCATCATTTTGGCGGCACCCAAAAAATCGATGACCGATTATTTTTACAAAAACACCGATGCCGATGAATTGATTTTCATCCACAAGGGCTCCGGAACACTGAAAACATTTTTGGGCAATCTTCCTTTTGGTTATGGGGACTATTTGTTGGTACCCAGAGGGGTCATTTATCAAATGGAATTTGACACTCAGGACAATCGATTGTTTATCGTAGAGTCTCATCATCCCATCTATACGCCTAAGCGTTATCGCAACTGGTTTGGTCAGCTTTTAGAACATTCGCCCTATTGTGAGAGAGACATCCGCAAACCACAAACCCTTGAAAGTCACGACGAAAAAGGTGATTTTTTGATGAAAGTCAAAAAGCAAAATGACTTAATTGACATGATCTACGCCTCACATCCATTTGATGTGGTGGGTTATGATGGTTATAACTATCCCTATGCCTTTTCAATTCATGACTTTGAGCCGATAACCGGTAGAATTCATCAACCACCCCCAGTTCACCAAACTTTTGAGACTGCGGCCTTTGTGGTCTGCAGTTTTGTGCCGCGCCTTTACGATTATCACCCGCTGAGCATACCCGCCCCTTATAATCACAGCAATATTGACTCTGATGAGGTGATTTATTATGTGGATGGGGATTTTATGAGTCGTAACGACATTGCCCCGGGCCACATCTCGCTTCACCCGGCAGGAATTCCTCACGGGCCGCATCCTGGCGCCACAGAACGAAGCATTGGCAAGACTGAAACCGAGGAGCTGGCGGTTATGGTGGATACCTTCAAGCCCCTTATGGTTACCGAGCAAGGATTGGCCATATCGGACGACACCTATTTTCAATCTTGGTTGGATTAAATTTACATTATGGCAGAAATTAAAAACTTAGAGCACCTTCAGAATACGGAATATTCTTTGAAGAAGATCTTTGATGAAGCGGAAGACTTTTTGCCGCTTCTGGGCACAGACTACGTAGAATTGTACGTGGGTAATGCCAAGCAATCCGCACATTTTTATAAAACCGCGCTTGGATTTCAATCTGAAGCGTACGCAGGTCTGGAAACGGGTGCGACAGATAAGGTCTCCTATGTGCTGAAACAAGGTAAAATACGACTTGTTTTGACCACGCCTTTGACCCCAGACGGACCGATCAACCAACACATAAACAAGCACGGTGACGGGGTAAAAGTAGTGGCCCTTTGGGTGGAGGACGCCACCCGATCGTGGAAAGAAACCACCGCGCGTGGTGCAAAATCCTTTATGGAGCCGACCGTGGAGGAAGACGAGTACGGTCAAGTGGTTCGCTCAGGCATTTATACTTATGGCGAGACGGTACACATTTTCGTAGAGCGCAAGAATTATAATGGGGTCTTTTTGCCGGGTTATCGCCCTTGGCAATCTCACTACAATCCAGAGCCAGTCGGGTTGAAATTCATCGATCATATGGTAGGCAATGTTGATTGGGACCAGATGAATACTTGGTGTGAATTTTATGGAAAGGTGATGGGGTTTGCCCAGATCATTTCATTTGACGATAAAGACATCTCGACCGATTATACAGCTCTGATGAGTAAGGTCATGAGTAACGGAAATGGCCGTATCAAATTCCCCATAAATGAACCTGCCGAGGGTAAGAAAAAATCTCAAATTGAAGAATATCTGGATTATTACGGTGGACCAGGAGTCCAACACATTGCGGTAGCGACAGACGATATTGTCGCCACGGTTTCTGCCATGCGCTCTCGAGGCGTTGAATTTCTTTATGTGCCAGAGACGTATTATGACGACTTACTCGAACGCGTGGGCAAAATTGACGAAGACATATCGGTGCTTAAAAAACACGGGATTTTAATCGACCGCGATGAAGAGGGCTACTTGTTGCAGTTATTTACAAAGCCCGTGGTGGATCGCCCCACGCTCTTTTTTGAAATCATTCAGCGAAAAGGAGCACAGAGCTTTGGTAAGGGGAATTTTAAAGCCTTGTTTGAAGCCATAGAGCGGGAGCAAGAGGCCCGTGGAACATTGTAATGAATGGGCATTGGAAGTAAACCCAGCTTGATCGATAAATCTGCTATGAAAAAGGTTTTGACACGCACGTTAATGATGGGACTTTTATGGATCCCCTTGTGTTTGGTCTCTGTCCTCAGCGCCCAGGAACTCGAGCCTGCCTATGGCCAAGGTGAGTGGTGTAAATTTCGTGTTCATTATGGTTTTGTCACTGCTGGATTTGCCTCGATAAAAGTCGATGCAGCCACCTTGGACAACAAACCTGTTTATCACGTTAAAGGCCAAGGACACACCACGGGAATTTCCAAATGGTTTTTTTATGTAGAGGATTATTATCAGTCCTATATTGATCGCGAGACTCAAATGCCCTTGAAGTTTATTCGTAAGATTAACGAAGGGGGCTACACAAAGAATGTTCAGATTGATTTCAATCGAGAAGCGAATACAGCCAGAATATGGAATAAAGAAAACGATGTTAAAGTGACGGCCGAAATCACGCCATTGACTCAAGATTTGGTCTCAGCCTTCTATTATTTGCGTAATAATTTAGACGTCGACAAAATTAAAATTGGTGAAACCGTAGATTTAGAGATGTTTTTTGACAAAGAAGGTTATCGCTTTCAGATGAAGTTTTTAGGGCGTGAAGTACTCAAGACGAGATTTGGCAAGGTCAAGACACTGAAGTTTAGGCCCTATGTAGAAGGCGGGCGTGTCTTTAAGGAAAAAGAGAGTGTTACGGTTTGGGTCAGTGATGACAAGAATAAAATTCCGCTCTTAATCAAAGCAGATTTGGCGGTAGGATCGCTGAAGGCCTCCCTACACGAATTTAAGGGACTGAGCCACCCGTTTAAAATTTTAGAATTATAATTATGGCAGACCAAAAAAAACGTCAGAAACTCATCGAGGACCTGCAAGAAAAGTACGATGCCATCGGACAGGATTTAAACACCCATCTTTCGGGCTTGTTACAGCAAGAACCCATGACCTATTGGGATTATATTCAGGTAGACGCGCTCTTGGGCTTGCAAACCAAACGCACGGTTTTTCCTGATGAAATGGTCTTTATCATGTACCACCAAATCAATGAGCTTATCTTTAAAATGATTCTTTGGGAAATTGAGCAGGTGGCTTATCACAAGGCCTTGACCACAAAATTCTTTAGCGAGCGTCTTTTGCGTGTATCGAGATATTTTGACCTATTGACCAATTCCTTTGACATCATGACCCAAGGCATGGAGGTCGAGCAATACCTAAAATTCAGGAATTCTTTAGCGCCAGCTTCTGGCTTTCAAAGCGCCCAGTACCGCAAAATAGAATTTGCCTCTACAGAGCTCATCAACCTAATTGATGCACGTTTTCGCCAAACCATAGATCGCAACACCTCTTACGAGCATGCTCTTGACCATTTGTATTGGCAAGCCGCAGGGAAGGACCACGAAACGGGTGAGAAAACTTATTTGTTGACGGCTTTTGAAAAGCGATATAGGGACGAATTTGTCGCCTTTACTCAGGAGTACAACACCATTAACTTAGCGGCTAAATTCAAATCACTCCCTAAACAAGATCAAGCTGATCCTGAATTAATCAAGGCCATGCGGCATTACGACTACACGGTCAACATCACCTGGGTCATGGCCCATTACAGAACGGCTAAAAAATATTTAAATCAAGGCAAGACAGAGGCAGCCTCTACCGGTGGAAGTACCTGGGCTAAATACATGCATCCCAAGTATCAAAAACGAATTTTTTTCCCAGAATTGTGGAGTGAGGAAGAACGAGAAAACTGGGGGCATGGCCTGTAGAACAATACAATCTATTTTTTTGAGAATTCGTCTAATTCCAGATCGATTCTATGGCCTTAATTTGGTCTGTGGGGCCTTTTTAATGTTGCTTTTTGTCGCCTGTGGCGGTGATCATGAGGACAATCAAACTGTTGAGCCAGATCCGGTTGTCGAGGAATACGGGCTGATTTTGAATGACTTTCAGGTGGTTCGAGACACCGTGGTCTCAGGCGATACTTTTGGCGGAATCCTGAGTAATCACGGGGTTTCTCAAGCAAAAATATACGAAGTGGCGACCACCTTTAGAGAGGTTTTTGATGTCAGGAGAATCGGGGTAGGCCGCCCATATGTCTTGCTCAAATCAAAGGACTCGTTGAGTCAAACACAGGTCTTCGTTTATGAGAAAAATCGCATTGAGTATGCGGTGATTGACTTTAGAGACAGTCTGAGGGTTTATCATGAGAAAAAACCTGTGCGCCTTGTCGAAAAAATGGCCTCAGGAATCATCACCAGTTCGCTTTCGGAAACCCTATCGTCCCAAGAATTATCGCCGTATTTAGCAGAGGGCATGTCCGACATTTATGCGTGGACCATTAATTTTTTTCAGTTGCAAAAAGGCGATTATTTTAAAATTATTTACGACGAAAGGGTCATTTCTGACAGCATTCCAGGCGGGGTAGATCAAATTAAGGCGGCCTATTTTTCTCATAAAGGCGAACCATTTTATGCCTTTAGGTTTATGCCAGAAGACCAGCCTTCCGCAGTTCCTGATTACTACGATGAATCCTCCAACAACCTCAGGAGAGCCTTTTTAAAAGCTCCGGTAAAATTTAGCAGAATTTCTTCTAGATACAACTTAAGGCGCCGCATTGCCCACTATGGATACAAGGTCCGGCCCCATAAAGGCACTGATTTTGCTGCTCCAGTGGGCACCCCTATTTTGGCTACCGCAGATGGCGTTGTGACCAAAGCAGAACGCAGAGGGGGCAATGGCATTTATGTCAAAATAAAACACAACGGCACCTACGAAACTCAGTATTTGCACATGAAGAAATACAAGGTCCGAAGAGGCCAAAGGGTTAAACAGGGCGAGGTTATCGGTTGGGTTGGGATGACCGGAAACACCAGCGGTCCCCATGTTTGCTATCGTTTTTGGAAAAACGGTCGCCAAGTGGACCCGTTTAAGACTGATCTGCCAAAAGCGGAACCGATGCCTCAAAAGTTCCAAAAAGAATTCGAAACGTTAATGGGGCCATTAAAGGATCAGCTCGATTGTATCGCGACACCCTAACTCATTGTTAATAAACCTGTTGTTATCTTAAAAAGTGAAAAAAGACACTTTGAGAAAAAAGTTTTAACTTCGAGGTATTCTAGAGAAGACAATTTGTTAACCGCATCTTTACGTCATCTCTAGGAAAAACGCTAATTTTGCGAAACGATATTACTAATTAATTACACAACTATGAGACAATTTTTATTTTTGTTGATGCTTCTAGGTGGGTTTACTGCCTTTGCTCAGGGTACTGTAACTGGGGTAGTTACAGATCCAGAATTAGGAGGACCACTTCCGGGAGCGAATGTTGTTGAGTCAGGAACAAGCAATGGTGCTGTGACTGATTTCAACGGAAACTTTACCCTTGAGGTAAGCGGAAACTCTGGTTCTCTTGACATTTCCTTTCTTGGATTTGTAGACCAAACGGTTTCTTATACCTTAACAAACGGTTCAGCCGACTTGGGAACCGTGACCATGACTGCAGACGCAAATACACTTGCGGAGGTGGTTTTGGTTGGATCCGGAGTCGTTGATTTAGCGGAAGACCGCAAAACGCCTGTAGCCGTATCGACGATTACAGCGGCACAAATCCAGTCTAAAACGGCAGGTAACCGAGAGTTCATGGAATCAATCCAGTACACTCCTTCGGTTTACGTGTCAAACCAAGCTGGAGGTTTCGGTGATTCTCAAGTATTCCTTCGTGGTTTCGACCAAGTTAATACTGCCTTCCTTTTGAACGGTCAGCCGATCAATGGTATGGAAGATGGACGTATGTACTGGTCAAACTGGTCAGGAATGGCTGATGTCGCTAGTGCTGTTCAGGTACAGCGTGGATTAGGATCTTCTAAACTTGCCATTTCTTCTGTTGGGGGTACGGTAAACATCGTCTCTAAATCTACAGAAAAGCAAGAAGGAGGATTCGTCCGTATGATGGCTGGTAACGACAGTTACTTCAAAGGTACTGTGAGCTACGACACTGGAGTTAGCGATAGTGGTTGGGCTTTTTCTGCCTTAGTTGATCACTGGCAAGCACACAGAAAGTACTCAATCGGTACTGCTGGTCAAGGACAAAACTACTTGTTCTCTGTAGGGTATAAGCCAAATGAGAAGCATACATTCAACCTTCTTTTGACTGGTGCACCTCAATGGCATGATCAAAACTTCTCAGATTCTCTTGAGGATTACAAGGAGCTTGGAGAGAAGCAAAACTCAAATTCAGGATTCCTAGATGGCAGTCGTTACACAGAGCGTCGTAACTACTATCACAAGCCAGTGGCTAACTTGAACTGGGATTTCGACATCAATGAAACAGCTCAACTTTCTACCGTACTTTACGCCTCTTGGGGTCGTGGTGGTGGAACTGGAGGATTTGGTCGTGGTCGTGTACGCGTAGGCGGTGACGGCATGAACCAGGATGAGATCGATTTTGATCAAATCGTGGCAAACAACTCTGCCATTCCTGGAGGATTAGGTTCAGATAACAATGACGGACCTGATTACTACATCCGTAGAGCTTCTGTAAACAATCACAACTGGTACGGGGTACTTTCTAACTTAAACCTCGATGTATCAGAATCTGTTTCGGTTAATTTAGGATTTGATGGCCGTACTTACTACGGAACTCACTTCCGTCAAGTAAATGACCTTCTTGGATTATCTGGTTTCAACAACACTTGGAACACGAACCGTCCAGACGATTATACCATCACAAATACATTCGAGGCTGATCCTTGGGCTGCTTTAACTAACTCAGCTGGAGAAGGAGATCGTTTCTTATATGACTACTCTGAGACCATTAATTACTTCGGTGGTTTTGGTCAGATTGAGTATGCTGCAGACGGATTCTCAGCCTTCTTCCAAGGGGCTGTTTCTGATCAGTCATACCAGAGAGAAGGTCGTTTCGAAGGTCGTTTCGGAGACGGTCTTGGAAAGTCTGAAAAAGTTAACAAAACAGGATACAACTTAAAAGGTGGTTTTGGTGTAGACATTGACAAGGAGAATGCTTTGTTCTTCAATGCAGGATTCTACTCACGTCAACCATTCCTAGACAATATCTTCGCAAACATTCGTGAGTCTAACGTTTTAGCGTTCCCATTTGTTGAGAACGAGGAAATTACAGGACTAGAAGCTGGATACCGTTTCCAGAATGGCGAGTGGAGATTTAACGTAGATGCCTACTACACAGAATGGGGTAACCGTTTTGTAGGTGCTGCTGGACCTGAACTAGAAAACGATGCTCGTTCATTCTACCGTTTAACCGATGTGACTCAGTTGCATAAAGGAGTTGAATTTGACTTGGAGTATCGTCCAAAAGGCGCTTGCTACTCATTGACTGCTTTCGGTCAGGCGGGTCGCTGGGAATACAGAGGAACCACTCCATATACCTTAACAAACGATGAGACCAGTGAGATCATCGAAACAGGTGATGTAAACTTGACTGGAGCTCGTGTAGGTAACGCGCCTCAAACTCAAGTTGGTGCTGGATTAAATCTAGACCTAATGAAGAACGTTTACTTAGACTTCGATTGGATTTACAACAAAGACCTTTATGGCTTCGTAGATCCTGAGGATGTTGCTGCAGCAGGTCTTGCTGGAGTAGCTTATCAAAACGAGCGTTTGAACCCTTACAGCCTTTTTGATGGTGGTATGACTTGGAAGTTTAACTTCGGAGATCAGCCAGTAGTGTTCCGTGCAAACGTGTACAACTTATTCAATAATGGATACGTTGGCCAAAGAAATGCATTTGGATACTACCTTGGGGTAAGAAGAACATACAACGCAAGTTTACGTTTGAATTTCTAAATCGTCACTGAGGATTTATAAAAACCGCCTTCTTGTAAGGCGGTTTTTTTTTGCAGTTAATTATCTTTGGTTAACTAAATATGAAAATTATGTACCCAGTCATTCAAATGCTACATTCTTTATTGGCCTATGTTGTATTGGTCCTTTTGACCATGGCGAGCATCAATGCCATAATCGGCATGATCAATAAAGCTGACTTTTCTCTAAGAGATTTTAAACTCACCCTTTGGGCGCTCATCGCGACCCATACTCAAGTCGTCTTGGGTTTGATTCTCTATTTCATTTCACCATTGGGCATTAGGTCATTTAGCTCAAATGGTGCCCAAGTCATGAAAGACGCCACTTTGCGTTTGTTTGCCGTTGAGCACATCAGCGTAATGATTATTGCAGCAGTTCTTCTGACCATTGGCTATGCCAAACAAAAACGCACGGAAGATAGTGCTTCAAAGTTCAGACGAGTGAGTATTTTTTACACCCTTGCTTTCCTATTGGCGTTGAGCCGTATTCCTTGGCAGCAATGGATTAACTAGACTTTCATAATTTCAGCTTCCTTATTGCTGAAAATTTGATCAATTTTTTGGATGTGCTTGTCGGTCATCTCTTGAATGTCTAATTCGAGATTCTTTTTTAAATCTTCAGATAAGTCTAAATTTTTAAGGTCATTGTTAGCACTCTTGCGCTCATTGCGCACCCGGACCTTGGCGTCCTCGCCCTCTGCCTTGGCCTGTTTAGCCAATTCACGTCGTCGTTCTTCAGTGAGCGGTGGCACATTGATTATCACACTTTCACCATTGTTCATGGGATTGAATCCTAAGTTAGCAGACATTATGCCTTTTTCGATCTCTTGGATGAGCGATTTTTCGAAAGGCTGAATTGAAATGGTCATGCTATCAGGTGTATTGATGTTGGCTACCTGGTTTAGCGGAGTGAGATTGCCGTAGTATTCTACCATTACCCCATTGAGCATCGATGGAGAGGCTTTGCCCGCACGTATGGTGGTGTATTTTTTCTCTAAATGAACCAAAACTTTGCCCATAGATTCTTGGGCTGCGTCGATGATGAATTCTATCTCTTCTTCCATAATAATTCGATTTACTGAGTTTAACGGACGGTTGTGCCAATATGTTCGCCTGACAGGAGTCTTTGTAAATTCCCTGCAGTATTCATGTCAAAAACCACTATTGGCAATTCATTTTCCTGACTCAAAGTGAAAGCAGTTGTGTCCATGACGTTTAATCCGCGCTTTAAGACATCCTCAAAAGAGATGTGGTCAAATTTAGTTGCACTGTCGTCCTTTTCTGGATCACTGGTGTAAATGCCATCCACACGAGTGCCTTTTAAAATCACGTCAGCTTCAATTTCTATAGCACGCAAAACTGCTGCAGAATCGGTCGTAAAATAAGGGTTACCGGTACCACCCCCAAAAATGACGACTCGACCTTTTTCGAGATGGCGTACTGCACGACGACGGATAAAGGGCTCCGCAATCTCATTCATTTTTATGGCACTTTGCAGGCGGGTTTGAACCCCTTCATTTTCCAAAGCACTCTGTAGGGCTAAACCATTGATGACTGTGGCGAGCATGCCCATATAATCGCCTTGAACGCGATCCATTCCGCCACTCACCCCTGAAACACCGCGAAAAATATTGCCACCTCCAATGACCAAGGCAACCTGTACTCCGGCCTCTACAGCAGCTTTAATGTCTCGGGCATAAGCCTTGAGACGATCGGGATCAATTCCGTATTGTTGAGCGCCCATTAAGGCTTCTCCAGAGAGTTTGAGTAAGATGCGTTTATAGGTCATGGCTGGCGTTTACACCCACAAAAGTAATTAAAAATTGTGGATCAAAGGGGCATAAAAAAACCGCCAAATGAAGACATTTGGCGGTTTTAAATCTCTAGTGATTCTCGCTTAAGCTAATGAAACGCGTTCGAATGAAACTACAGACACTTCGCCTTTACTGGCGACGTATTGCGCCACAGTTTGCTTTTCATCCATAATAAAATTCTGATCTAACAGACATTTCTCCTGGTCTAGGGTTGTGTTGTCTGCGATGAAACGCTCTAGTTTCCCTGGCAAGATTCTATCCCAGATCTGCTCAGGCTTTCCTTCGGCCTTTAATTCAGCTTTGATGGCCTCTTCAGCTTCGGCCAAAACCGCATCACTCAATTGAGCACGAGAAATGAACTGAGGAACATTTTTAAGGGTTTTACCCAAACGTCCTAGTTCGATGTTGTCTTTTTCGATGGCCGCGATTCGGGCTTCTGTTTCAGAAGCGACAAATGCAGGATCAAAGTCTTTGTAAGACAAGGTGGTTGCTCCCATAGAGGCGACCTGCATCGAAATGTTTTTACCGAGCTCGGCAGCACCTTCTACGGCATTTGAAAGACCCACAAGAGCACCGATTTTATTTCCGTGAATGTAGGAACCAACAAATGGAGCCTCGAGGACTTTAAATCCACCGATCTCAATTTTTTCACCAATCACTCCTGTTTGCTCCGTTAATTTTTCTTGAACGTTTGTGTCTTCAAAATCAGCGGCTAAAAATCCTTCCAGTGAATCAGTGCCTAAAGCGACTTCGGCTAGAGCGTGCGCCAGGGCGACAAAATCATCATTTTTGGCCACGAAGTCGGTTTCGCAATTCAAAGAGACGATAACGCCTTTGTTTCCAGCGTCATTGACTTTAGCAATAACGGCGCCTTCACTCGAATCGCGATCTGCCCGTTTTTCAGCAATTTTCTGACCTTTTTTACGCAAAACAGCAATGGCTTGTTCAAAGTCTCCTTCGGCCTCAACCAAAGCTTTTTTACAATCCATCATTCCTGCACCAGTTTTCTTTCTAAGTTCGTTTACCTGAGCGGCTGTAATTTGTGCCATTTTTCTAAAATTTTAGAGAAGCCTCGGTTGGGGACAACCGAGGCAGTTTGTGATTAAAATATCCTTGAAATGTTATTCTTCTTCTGAACTCGCTGGAGCGGCGGCAGCGGTAGCGCGTTTGCGCGGTGCTTTTGCCTCATCTTTGGCTTCAGCTTTAGCTTCTACTTTGGCCTCTTCTTTAGCTTCAGCCTTTACTTCTTCCTTAGCTTTAGCTTCTACTTTGGCCTCGGTTTTGGCTTCTTTACCTTCGCTTTCTTCCTTGCTAGCGTTGGCTTTGCGCTCTGCTAATCCTTCGATAACCGCATTTGTGACGCTTGTCATGATACTGTCAATGGACTTAGAAGCATCATCGTTTGATGGAATGACGTAGTCAATTGGACGTGGATCACTGTTGGTATCGACCATGGCAAAAATTGGAATGTTTAATTTTTGCGCTTCTTTTACCGCAATGTGCTCACGCGTTGTATCGACGATGAACAAGGCGCCAGGAAGACGATTCATGTCAGAAATTGACCCTAGGTTTTTTTCGAGTTTCGCACGGAGACGATCTACAGCCAGGCGCTCTTTCTTTGAAAGGGTATTGAAGGTTCCGTCTTGCTTCATTCGATCGATGGCAGCCATTTTTTTAACGGCTTTTCGAATGGTGACAAAATTTGTCAACATCCCACCAGGCCAACGCTCAGTAATGTAAGGCATGTTGGCATTTTTTGCTTTTTCAGCGACAATGTCTTTGGCCTGTTTTTTTGTGGCGACAAATAAGATTTTGCGCCCGCTCGCGGCGATTTTCTTGAGTGCTGCACTCGCTTCTTCGATCTTTGCAGCAGTTTTGTAAAGGTTAATGATGTGGATTCCATTGCGCTCCATATAAATGTAAGGCGCCATGTTGGGATTCCATTTGCGTGTAAGGTGTCCAAAGTGAACCCCTGCGTCAAGCAATGCTTTGACTTTTTCGTTGTTTGCCATTTTGTTTTAGTTTACGTTCTGTTTAGATAGCAACCCAAGTAACTTGTGGTTTAGATGCTAAACTAACACACGCCATAATTGATTTTTGGCATTAAAGCGTGTTAACAGCTAATTAATAAATATAGGAACATAGCCATTTCTCAGTTCTGGACCATAAGCCCAGAACCGGAAATGAATTATATTAACGTTTAGAGAATTGGAACTTCTTACGGGCTTTCTTCTGACCGAATTTTTTGCGTTCTACCATTCTCGGGTCACGGGTCAATAGGCCTTCTGGCTTAAGAACCGTTCTGTTTTCTTCATTTAACTCACACATTGCGCGAGAAATGGCAAGACGCACTGCTTCAGCTTGTCCTGTAATTCCTCCACCTTGGACATTAACCTTGAGGTCAAATGACTTTTCATTTCCGGTCAACGCCAAAGGCTGCTGCACTTTGTAGCGCAGTGTTGGTGTGGTAAAATAATTATCGAATGCGCGATTGTTTATCGTGATGTTTCCTTTTCCTTTAGAAACGTAAACACGAGCTACCGCGGTTTTTCTTCGTCCAATTTTGTGAATCGTTTCCATTACTTGTTGTCGTTAAGGTTAATTACTCTAGGTTTTTGCGCTTCTTGTCCGTGTTCTGCTCCGGCGTAAACTTTTAGATTACGGAATAAATCCGCACCCAATTTGTTTTTAGGCAACATGCCTTTTACCGCTTTTTCAACAACACGAGCAGGATCTTTAGCGAGCAATTCTTTTGCCGACAACGATCGCTGACCTCCAGGGTATCCTGTGTGGCGAATGTAAGTTTTAGACTCCCATTTCTTTCCAGACAGACTTACCTTGGCGGCATTCGTAATCACTACATTGTCTCCACAGTCTACGTGAGGCGTGTAGTTTGGTTTGTGCTTTCCACGAAGTAGCTTGGCCACTTCACTGGCAAGACGACCCAATGCTTGGCCGTCCGCATCCACCAAAACCCACTCCTTGTTGACGGTGTTTTTGTTGGCAGATACTGTTTTGTAACTTAATGTGTCCATTCAGTTTTTTGTCAAAATGTTAATAATCATTGAATTTCCCTCCTTGGAGGGCCGCAAATGTAAGGGTAATAATTGTAATTACAAACCGCAAATAGCCAAAAGTTTAGGGCCTAGACTCAGGGGGCTAAATCAATGGGCTTCAAGCCAGTTAGCCCCTTGGCCAACATCGACCACCAATGGAACTTCAAGGGAATAGGCGTGTTGCATTTCACGACGCACCATTTGGGTGAGTTTTTCAAGTTCTGGTTTGAAGACATCGAAGACCAATTCATCATGGACCTGTAGCAGCATTTTACTTCTAAAATTTTCTGCTTGAAGTTCATTACCAATGCGAATCATGGCGATTTTAATGATGTCTGCAGCACTGCCTTGAATGGGGGCATTTACGGCATTGCGCTCAGCAGCTCCTCGAACGACTGCGTTTCGGCTATTGATGTCTTTGAGATAACGACGTCTTCCGGAAATCGTTTGCACATAGCCGTGATTCCTGGCGAAATTGACCTGGGTGCCGATATAGGCCTTGAGTTTTGGATAAGTGGCGTAATAGGTTTCGATCAATTCTTTGGACTCCGAACGACTTAAATCGGTTTGATTGCTCAGCCCAAAAGCCGAGACTCCGTAAATGATCCCAAAATTCACTGTTTTAGCATGACTTCGTTGTTCACGGGTCACCTGATCTAGAGAAACCCCGAAAACTCTTGCGGCGGTTGAAGCATGAATGTCCTCTCCGCGTTGAAAGGCCTCAATCATGGTTTCCTCTTTGGACAAGGCGGCAATGATGCGTAATTCAATTTGAGAATAATCGGCTGCTAACAAAATATGGTTTTCGTCGCGTGGGACAAAGGCTTTGCGCACCGCACGCCCTCTCTCGGTCCTTATGGGAATATTCTGCAAGTTCGGATTATTGCTCGATAAGCGTCCTGTCGCGGCCACAGTTTGCATATAATCGGTATGAACTCGCCCGGTTTGTGCATTCACCACATTGGGCAAAGCATCTACATAGGTGCTTTTGAGTTTAGACAATCCTCTAAAGGCCAAAATATCTCGAATAATTTGATGGTCTTTGGCCAAGTAGGACAGGACGTCCTCAGCCGTCGAGTATTGTCCTGTTTTGGTCTTCTTTGGTTTGTCAACGAGCTTCATTTGCTCAAACAAGACTTCGCCGAGCTGCTTGGGAGAGGCGATGTTAAATTCGCTGCCTGCCTGGGTGTAAATCGATTGTTGTAATCGATCAATGTCTGCAGCGAGTGTTTGGGACAGCCCATTGAGGTATGGTACGTCCAGCTTGATGCCTTCAGATTCCATACCCGCCAAGACACGCAAAAGAGGAAGCTCGATCTCTTCAAATAGTTTTAGCGTATCGGCCTGTTTGAGTTCTTCTAAAAAGTGATTTCTGAGTTGACCGGTGAGGTCAGCCAATTCACCAGCTAAATCCCGAATTTCTCCATGGGATAAATCCCAAAGAGACTTTTGGTTTTTGCCCCCTCGACCAATGAGATCCGTCAACAGAATTGGGCGATAATTCAGATAGTTTTCTGCTAAAACTACTGGATCGTGACGCATGTCTGGGTTGATCAAATAATGGGCCAGCATGGTATCGAATAACGGACCATTGACCTCAATGCCATAGCGCGACAGGGTTTTGACGCTGGACTTGAGGTTTTGACCAATTTTTTCGATTTCGGGATGTTCGAAAAAAGGCCTCAAGGGTTCAAGTTGGGTTTGGGCCGCTTGATGATCTCTGGATAAGGGTAAGACATACCCACTGTTTGCGTCATGACTAAAACCGATAGCGACGATAGAGGCATTCATGGCGTCATCCTGGTCGCTCAGCAGATGAATGGCAACTTGAGTTTGTTTTAAAAGTGCTTGGACGAATAAGTCCAGCCCTAACCCCGGCATCAATATCTGATAATGATGTGCTGTGCTGCTAATATTTTTTCGGCTCGAAGCTGAATCGACTTCATTTTGAACGCTGTCAAACAGTGAGAATTGACCAGAACCGGCAGTCATTTCTGGAGCCTGATCAGAGGCTTTAGCCACTTCTGTAGCCGGTGTTTTTTGACTTTCAGCGGTTTTTGGCGTCTGATTTTGGTCACTTTCTAACGAAAAGGTCTTGATAAAATTTTGGGTTAATCGCCTAAACTCAAGCGTTTCAAACAAAGCCGTAACGGCGGGCACATCTGGCTTTTCCAAAACGAGTTTTTCGGGTTCAAAAGGTACGGGTACATCCAGTAAAATTGTGGCTAATTCTTTTGACAGTCGCCCTAAATCTCCATTTTGCTCAACCCGTTCTTTCATCTTTCCTTTCAGCTCGTGGGTGTTGGCCAAAAGCCCCTCGAGAGAGCCGTATGCCTTGATGAATTTTTTAGCCGTTTTGTCGCCGACCCCAGGCAAGCCAGGGATGTTATCCGCGCTGTCTCCCATCATACCGAGGTAGTCAATGACTTGCTCTGGGCGCTCCACCTCAAACTTTTCTTTAACCTGTTCGACTCCCCAAGTTTCGTATCCACCCCCAAAGACCGGACGGTACATAAAGATGTGTTCCGACACCAGTTGGGCAAAATCCTTATCAGGGGTAACCATATAGGTATCGAAGCCTTCAGACTCGGCTTTTTTTGCCAAGGTCCCTATGATGTCATCGGCCTCGAATCCAGCCTTGACAATTACGGGAATATGCATGGCTTGAAGCAATTGCTCAATGTAGGGAACCGCGATTTTTATGGCCTCTGGAGTCTCGTCGCGATTGGCTTTATATTCGGTATAGAGTTCTTGTCTGAGTTCGCTTCCACCTTTATCAAAACACACGGCCAAATACTCTGGCCGCTCGCGTTTAATTACATCCAACAGGGAGTTAGTGAAGCCCAGGATGGCTGAGGTATCAAGCCCTTGGCTATTGATTCTCGGATTCTTAATAAAGGCGTAATACCCACGAAAGATCAGGGCGTAAGCATCAATCAAGAAGAGTCTTTTTTTGTCGGCCATGGACTTTTTTATAGAAGCTCTAAACTACAAAACTTATATAGACTGTTTCAATTCTTAACGGGATTTATTGCCAGAAAAATGAACTGCTGATGCGGCTATTTTTTTTGACTTTGGCATTGAGTCACCAAACTTTGAGGGGGTATAAAATGAAAAGCCACCACATGAGTGATGACTTTTCGCCCCAAATTTGATTAACCCCGAAAGGGTCAACCTACTTATAAGTTGTAAAAGTAGATAAAAAAATACATTCTCAACAAATAAAACTTAGTTTTTAAAATTAATGCCGGTCGAAATCGATCATGGATTAAAAAAAATCATGCCCTGGGGCTTAGGATTTGTCAAAATAATCACTGGCAAAATTTTCATTGGTGCCTTTTCGATAGCAGGTGGCCGAAAACCCCTGGTGAATGCTGTAGTAGCCAACTTCACCCTTTTTGTTGACCGCGATGTAGCCCACTTGAAAATCTTTGTAATTCGGGTTCTTTTTGACGATTCGGCCAATTGCTTCTTCGCAAGCCTGTTGAGGACTGCGCCCTTGCCTCATGAGCTCTACAATCAAAAAGCTACCCACAGTCTTCAGGACCTCTTCACCAAGTCCAGTGGCGGTTGCGCCCCCAACTTCATTGTCGATGAATAAGCCTGATCCGATGATGGGAGAGTCCCCCACGCGTCCGGCCATTTTATACGCCAAACCACTGGTGGTGCATCCGCCAGCGATGTCTCCGTTTTGATCTATGGCAAGCATGCCAATGGTGTCGTGATTCTCAATATTAATGATGGGTTTGTATTTGGCCTCGACCAGCCACTTTTGCCAAGCCTTTTTTGACGCTTCGGTCAATAGGTTTTCTCGGGGGAACCCTTGACTGACCGCAAATTGTTCTGCACCGCTGCCCGCCATAATAACGTGCGGTGTTTCCTCCATAACTTTACGCGCCACGGAGATGGGATGTTTTATGTTTTGAAGATAAACAACCGCCCCGTAATCGCCCTTGGGATTCATAATGCAGGCGTCTAAAGTTACATGGCCCTCACGGTCTGGCAGACCACCGATACCCACACTTTGGCCCTCAGCATTGGCCTCTTCCACACGACAACCCTGTTCTACAGCATCCAAGGCTGAACCCCCGCTTTGTCGCACTGTATAGGCCGCCTCGGTCGCGTTTGGGACGTTCCAAGTCGCCACAACCAGCGGCATTGCTTCCGAATTGCTCATGCTGCTTTTTGGATTGGGTTCTGTGGAGGACAAGGATCCGGCCAGGGCCTTTGAGCCACCGACTACTGCTAAACTCCCGAGTGCAGTACGCTGAATAAAATTTCGTCGTTTCATTGGTTATTTAATGGTTATTTCATCGGCAAAAAGCCAGGCCTGACTGCCATATCCCAGGTGCCAGGGAGGCAGGTCTCCGAAATTTTTTACCTTCAGATGAATGTATCGTTGTTGGCTTTTACCCAAGGAGAACTCAATGGTTTTTTGTCTCGGCAGCTTGCTTTGGCGGATCTCGGGTAGCTCAATGGTTTTAAATTTCTCGGTCTTTTTATCCAGACCCACAGCCAGTTCTACTTGAGTCGGTAGGAAAATCCAGCTGCGTTGGTCCTCTAGAAAATTGATCGATACCGATTCGATCGTTTTGACGTCTCCTAGGTCGATGATCACATCGATGTCTTCGCCTTCATAACCTTGCCAAGCTCCGCTAAAAAAATTATTCGATCCATAGTAGCCGTCAATCAGCGCATTGGGTCCACCCCCATTATATTGATTGGCAAATGCCGTGTTCACAGTGATTTCGCGCAGCGGGTCGATTTTGATAAATTTTGTGGTTACCTCCGGACTTTTTCGGCCGTAATTATCCTCCGCGTAAATGCTTAAAGTAGCGCCGTCAGTGAGGGTGAATGGAGCTTGATAGGCCTTTGCTGTAGCTTTATTAAGACGGTAATAAATTTGTGCTGAATCATTGATTTGACCCAGGACCACTTGCGTGCTATCCTTTATGGCGGTGCTGCCTGACTGGATAAATGGAGGAATTACCAGAGTCTCCTCTGGCTCAAGATCAAGACGCGATGTTGGGCTATTTTCTCTCGACCTACCCCATGTACTGGGCTGAGCGCCCATAAAAAATTCAAGAGTCCCTCCCTGAGTCAAAGCGCTGTGAGGTAAGTAAGTTTTATCCCAGTTTTGACCATTGAGCTTAACCGATTGCACGTAAGGATGATCAAGCTGATTGTCGTACGCCACGACCTCAAAGTTTTGTTCGCCCACCTGAATTTCTGCACGATCAAAAAGCGGGCTACCCAATAAATATTCAGGGTTGCCGGGAGCCATGGGATAAAATCCAAGACTGCTCAGCAGGTACCAAGCACTCATTTGGCCGCAATCTTCATTTCCTGAAATCCCATCAGGAGTTGGGGTGTATAATGTGGTCAGGATTTCACGAACGCGTTCTTGACTTTTATGAGGTTTTTGAACGTAATGGTATAAATAAGCCATGTGATGACTGGGCTCATTGCCGTGTGCGTATTGTCCGATAAGTCCTGTTATGTCCACTTGATTCCTGCCCTTAGTCGATGAGCTCGCTGTGAAGAGTTGATCCAGTTCACTTTCAAATTTTTCCGCCCCACCCATTAGGCCCATGAGTCCCTCGACATCGTGGGGCACAAAAAAGCGATATTGCCAGGCATTGGCCTCGGTGTAATTAAAGTTCACCTCAAAGGGGTCAAATGGCGTAAACCACGAATTGTATTGCCGGGCTCGCATGAATCCGCTTCCGGGATCAAACACGCTTTTATAGTGCTGTGCTCGCTTTATGAATTCACGGTAAACCGCAGTTTGGCCTAAGGCTTTTGCCATTTGAGCGATGGTCCAATCGTCATAGGCGTATTCAAGAGTTTTGGAGACGCTTTCGCCTTCATGTTCCAAGGGGATGAACGACTGCGCTTTGTAGGCTTGAAGACCTAGATGATCTTGAAGGGCACTGTGCTTCATGGCCTCTAGTGCTTTTTTGGCGTCAAACCCATCAAGGCCCTTGAGATAGGCGTCAGCGATAACTGAGACTCCGTGATAACCGATCATGCAGCCTGTGTAATTTGACGACAAGTCCCAAATGGGCATGATTCCACCTTCATCGTATTTGGCGAGTAAGGTCTTGACAAAATCGACACTGCGCTCTGGCTCAATTATGGTATACAGTGGGTGAGCCGCCCTGAAGGTATCCCAAAGAGAAAAGACGGTATAATAATTAAAGGTGCTGTCCTGATGGATTTCCAAATCCATTCCCCGGTAACGTCCATCGACGTCCTGATAAAGATTTGGCGCGATCATGCTGTGATAAAGGCTGCTGTAAAAATTGACTAGATCGCTGTCTCGCTTTCCAGCGACTTTGATTTTTAGCAATTGTGCCCGCCACATTTTCTCGGCCTCAAAACGCATGAGATCAAAGCTTTTTCCTGCGGCCTCAGCCAGGTAATTTTTATAGGCACCCTCATGATCTACGGCCGAAAGACCAACCTTAATTTCGACGGGGCTATTCTCTAAATTGTCAAATTTTAAATAAGCCATTTGTCGGTCTTTTCGGTATTCAAAATCCAAAGATTCCTTCAGATTTTTGTTCTTGGCCTCGCGAGTGGTCTTGATCGGGTGAGAGAACTTGATGTAAAAATACAAGCGTTGATCTTCGGCCCACGCTTTAGAATGACGATACCCTCTTAGGGTATAGGCATCTATAAGCTCGAGGTCAGCAGAGAGGAGGGCATCTCTATGGGCCAAGTCGATCACCAAATAAGCAGGATGTTCGAGTGAATACTGGTATTGATGCATGGCAGTCCTCGGGCTGGCAGTCATGGAGGCAATAAGGTCCAGACTGTCCAAATAAACTTGGTAGTAGCCGGGCGAGGCTTTTTCGTTTTTATGGCTAAAATATTGACGATACCCCCCGCTTGATTGAGCACCATTGTGCCAATCTTTTTTGCTGGCAGGCATCAGCAGCAGATCGCCGTAATCGCTGACCCCAGTTCCGCTCAGGTGGGTGTGGGAGAACCCATAGATGTATTGGTCGCTGTAATGATAGCCACTGCAGCCATCCCAACCGCTGAGTCGGGTGTCAGGACTCAGTTGAACCATCCCAAAAGGTGTGGTTGCTCCTGGAAAAGTGTGCCCGTGTCCTCCTGTTCCGATAAACGGATCTACATAGGGTATTGGGTCAAAATCAGGGGCAATGGTCGTCGGTTGGCGGACATTACATGCCGCCAAAATAAAAAATGACAAAAGCCAAAGGTGATTTTTCATACGCTCCATAGATTGGTTCAATTTACAAAAAGACGTTAAAAAAAAGTGAAGCCATGTGCGACTTTAGGGCTTGGGTTTATCTTTGTCAAAAAAAAAAGATGCGCTGGCTTTTCTTTTTCCTTTTTTACGGAGCGATCGATTTTTACGCCTATCAGGCCTTTAAAACCTTAACCAAACACCCTTGGGCGCCTTGGGTGTATTTTGGCACCTCATTTTTGGTCCTGGCCATTTTTGTCGGCCAGCTATTGTCCATGGGGGAGGCGCGAAGCACTCAGCCCGGCCAACTTTATGTTTTCGGTTTGTTTTTGGCCTTTTTCGTTCCCAAACTCCTGATCGGCGCCTTTATGATAACCGAAGATATAGTGCGACTGATTTGGGGAGTGATCCGTCAATTCACCGCTGAGCCCAAACAGTTTTTACCCAGCAGGAGACGGTTCGTAAGTAGTCTGGCCTTGATTACGGCAGCCTTACCTTTTGGTGCTCTGTTGTACGGCATGTTTCGTGGCAAATATCAATATCAAGTACTGTCTTATGCTCTTAGTTTTGATGATTTACCCGATGCTTTTGAGGATTATACCATCGTGCACATCAGCGATTTGCACTGCGGGAGTTTTGACGACCCAGTAAAGGTGGATTATGGCCTTTCGTTGATTCAGGATCAGCAACCCGACCTGATCTTATTCACGGGTGATTTGGTCAACAATCGTGCTGATGAATTGAACCCTTGGCAAGAACTCTTTAGTCAATTATCGGCCCCAGACGGGGTCTATTCAGTGCTCGGAAATCACGATTACGGGGACTATGTGCCTTGGGCCAATGTTCAAGAGAAGCAAGCCAACATGGAGGATTTAAAAAATCGTCAAGAAAAAATGGGTTGGCGTTTGTTGCTCAACGAGCATCAAATCATCGAGAGAGGCAGCGATCGAATTGCCCTGATTGGGGTAGAAAATTGGGGTGCTGGTGGATTTATAAAATCAGGTGATTTTGAGAAAGCGACCCGGGAAATTGACCCTGAAGGGTTTAAGATTCTCATGTCCCATGACCCGTCCCATTGGGAGCACCAAGTAAAGGATCACGAATTAAAAGTTCATCTTACCTTATCAGGCCATACCCATGGCATGCAATTTGGGGTGGACATTCCTGGTCTGATCAAATGGAGCCCGGTACAATATCGCTACCCGTATTGGGCTGGAATCTACCGCGACAAAGATCAGTTCTTAAACGTCAATAGAGGATTCGGATTTATTGGCTATCCTGGACGTGTTGGGATTAAGCCTGAGGTCAGTGTCATAAAGCTGAAAAAAGGCTCAAAATCGACCTAATTCACTGGAAATGCTATCTTTGTAGCAAATTAATGACTACAGATTATGTCAAAATTTGGTGAAATTATAGAGACTCCGGTTCCTGTACTGCTCGACTTTTACGCAGATTGGGATCAAGCCTGTCAAGAAATGCACGCGGTTCTTCGCGATGTAGCTGCAGCCCTTGGTGACAAGGCTAAGGTCATCAAAATTGATGTTGAAAAAAATGAAGAACTCTCCGAAGCCCTTCGCGTAAAAGGTTTACCCACCCTTATGATCTACAAAAACGGGGAGATGAAGTGGCGTAAAAGTGGGGAGCAAGATGCCAATACACTGATCGGTTTGGTCAAAGAACACCTCTAGGCGCTCAGTCCTATTAGGGGTTTAATTCTTGAGTCTTATCAGGCCCAGTTACCAGACAATTTCAATTCTTTCAAGGGCAACATGACCAGGCCCATATCATTCAAGGCACTAAGGAAATTTGGCAATACCTGACGAAGATTGTTTTCTGCTTTCAGACTGTCATGAAAAACAACAATACTTCCGGGCTGCACATTTTTTCTCAGGATACTTTGGATCTTCTCTGGGCTAAAAGATTTATCCCAATCATAACTCAATAAAGACCACATCACTAAGGTATACCCTCGCTTTTTAAGCGCGCGCGCCTGCGAACCGCTCAATTTGCCATAAGGCGGCCTGAAAAGTTTTGTTTGGATCCCAGTTTTAGTATGAAAGGCGAGCGCGTTATCCACATAAGTCTGAGTATCGGTTTCAGTGCCCTTGCAGTGATTTTGGGTATGATTGCCTAAAGCGTGCCCTTGCTTTAAAATCGCAGCCACAAGTTCAGGGTGCTTACAGGCGTTATCGCCAATGCAGAAAAATGTGGCTTTTGCCTTCGCGGCGGCCAATTCATCTAAGACCCATGGGGTAACTTCGGGTATTGGTCCATCGTCAAAGGTCAGGTAAACTGCCGGCTGCCCATGGTTGTCCCTTTGAGGTCCTTGCCACAGACGATGCTTGAACAGCCAAGGAATCCAAAACGGTACTGTAGGCAGACGCATAAGGTTCTAGGATGTGGGGTCAACCGACTCAACTTCAAGAGCCATGTCTTTGATCTCTGTTTGTAAGAATTCTTTTTCTAAGTCGACACCAACACGTTCAAAAAGTCCTTGGAATTGACCGACATCACTCATGAACTGCGCTCGGATGGTTTGATAGTACTCCGCATTGTCAAAGGCATTGACAAACAAGACCAAGCTTTCATATTGATTCATCTTACTGTAGATTTCTTCCAGATTGCTGATTTGACTGCTCACCTCAAGTGCGGCGTAATAGTTCAGGTATTCGCGATGAACTTCAGTGGTCTGCTCAAAGACCTTTCTCGCTTTTTCATCAGCCCCTATGGCGTAATAGTTCCAAACGAAGGGGTCTAAAAGTGAGTAGTATTCGAATAAATTCACAGGCATTTTTTCCATGCCGAGATCCAATATGGTTTCTGCTTTATCATATTGCTTGAGTCGTACCAATTCATCAGCCAGACGGGATAAGTTACTCCGATAGGTAATGCCATTTCTGCGTGTCTCTGTATCGTGATAAATTTCTGGGTTTCCACTACCGCCCCAATCCCAGGACATTACAATGTCATACATTTTATCGGCGTCTACCCGGCCCATTTCGTATGGGTTTCTGGGATTAACCGGTGTTTTTATGGGCACGAGCTTATAGACCATTCCATCGAGTTGTAGATAATCTTTCATCCAGAGGTAATCGTCATCCCCAAAGGCGCCACCGCTAAAATAAATGGGGCGTTCCCAATTATTGTTCGCAATGATGTCCAACATCAACAAACGATTTTTGTAAATGAAATCTCCTGAGAGTTCGATGTCGATGTATGGTACAATTAAGTCTTCATCTTTAGCTGGAACAATGCCGTTTTTCAAAACCGCCTCTTTGTCTACGGGAATTCGAATGATTTTAGACGGAAAAGCGTTGATGAACTGACCGCTGTTGAGTTCTACCTTAAAGCGCAAGTCTTCACTGGCGACAAAATTCATCCACGTTTTGATGTCGACGGTATCTCGAACGGTCTCTTGATAGGCGATCACGTCACGCACCCCATATCGATATTGTTCGTGTTTGAGTTGTGAGGGAATCGGCGCACTACTAAAAGCTTGTTTTTTCATGTCGTCAATGTACCAGTCGGTTTGAAAAAGACTGGTATTGATGATGCGCACGTCCTGTCGGTAGTGTTCCACGTTTTGTTGATACCACAGGGCAAAAGTGTCGTTATCTCCTATGGTAAAGAGCAGGGCATTTGGGTCACAAGAATCCAGATACATTTTACCCATGGCATTGGCCGTGTAGCGGCCAGAACGGTTGTGATCGTCCCAGTTTTGTGTGGCCAACAGCATTGGTCCAGCAAGCAGGGCGAGCCCTAAACCAATCGGGGCACTTAATTTTTTCAGAGATTTTTCTTGAAGCCAATCCACTAGGGCATATGCGCCGTATCCAATCCACATGGCAAAGACATAAAAAGACCCAACGATGGCGTAATCACGCTCACGCGGCTCATAAGGTCGTTCGTTCAAATAAACCTTAAGGGCCAATCCCGTAAATAAAAAGAAGACCATCAGTACCCAAAAGCCTTTTTTGTCCTTGCGATAGTGAAACGCCAGACCAAAGACCCCGAGAAGTAAAGGCAGAAAGTAGTAGGTATTTCTGGCTTTATTGTTCTTTAAATCAGAGGGCAAATTCGATTGATCTCCCAAACGCCACTGGTCGATGAAATTAATGCCGCTGAGCCAGTTTCCGTGCAAGGAATCCCCCTGGCCTTGAATGTCGTTTTGTCGCCCAGTGAAATTCCACATAAAATATCGCCAGTACATGTAGCCGAACTGGTGGACAAACATGAATTGAATGTTGTCCAAAAATCCTGGTTTTTCGATGTCCAGGAAAGGGCTGAATCGGTTGAGAAACTCATGGTATTCCTTAGTACTTACCAGTCCTTGACTGTGCGCCTCTTTGAATTTATTGACCTCTTCGATAAGGCGCTCTTCTCCTCGATAAGCACGCTTTACGGCAAATTCTAGACCTCCAGTGTATTGCATGTAGTTTGCGGCGTGTTCCGAACTCCACATTCTGGGCAGCAGAGCCTTGTGGGCATCATCTGTATTCTGTGAGGCGTTTTCCCATTCATTGACCACGATGTACTTGCCCTGAGCGGGATCTTTTTCGTATTTAGGTTTGTCGTCTTTGTAAGGGTTGTCCGGGTCTAGACCAGCGTAAATTTCTGTGAATTGTGGCCCGTAAAATAAATGGGTCTCGGGGTATTGTTCCCTATTGTAATAGGCCAATAGCTCTCGAGCATTGTTCGGATTGTTTTCATTAATCACCGTCCCGGCGTTTGCCCGAATGGGCAACATAAGCCAACTTGAGAATCCGATGAAAATAAATAGAACGCAGAGCAATACCGTATTGGCCCATACTTGACCTTTTGCCCGTGTGATCTTAAGTCCGTAATAGAATAAACCGATAAACAAAAGGGCGGAAAAAGCCGTACCCGAGTTGAATGGCAAGCGCAGGTTATTGACAAAAAATAATTCCATGGCGCTGAAGAACTTTAGAGTCCAAGGCAGAAGGAGCTTAAAGATGAAAAGCAAAACCGCCACCACAACAACGTTGGCGACAATGAAATTTTTTGGGGTAACCACAGGGGTTTTTTTGAAAAAGTACAAAAAGCCGATTGCTGGGATGGTCAAAAGACCCATGAAGTGAATGCCAAAAGACAACCCTACAATAAAGGCA